>OFEY01000075.1_pt1 | contig 100352 bp, 93 predicted proteins | sample 1521251 | NCBI WGS metagenome assembly OFEY01 (sample SAMEA3504100, study PRJEB24116) | mouse gut metagenome | biome: mouse gut; feature: mouse-associated habitat; material: faeces | place: Denmark | collected 2011
AAAATCCGCAATTTAGGATTTGAGTGGGAGTAAACATTCATGCGTTTGTCGTGGGTTTGCGAGTACGAACATTGACAGTTTACCATATAGATGGTACAATAAATCGAGATATTTTGGTAAACAGATAACACTTATTATTGATAATACGGGATGATGGAGAGGCAAATGGAAAAAGAAAAAACAATATTGATCGTGGATGATATTGAGGTGAACCGTGCTTTATTGGCGGAAAACTTTAAAGACGACTATGAGATCGTTGAGGCGGGAGACGGGGAAGAAGCGCTGAAAGTACTTGACAGCGGCAGAGATATTGCCGCCGTACTGTTGGATCTGATCATGCCGAAGATGAACGGATTGGATGTTCTGCGGGAAATGAATAGAAATGGGAAGATCAAACATATTCCGGTCTTTTTGATTACGGCCGCTAACAGTGAAGAGATGCTTTCGGAAGGATATGAGCTTGGTGCGATTGATATTATTGCAAAGCCCTTTATGCCGTATTTCTTAAGATGTAGAATCAATAACGTAGTGGAACTTTACGGACATAGAAATGAATTGGAGCATATTGTAGCGAAACAGGTAGACCGTTTGAATAAACTGAACCGGTCGATCGTTGAGACGCTTGCGACCGTGATCGAATTCAGGGACGGTGAATCGGGGGAGCATGTAAGACGTATCGGACGCCTGACGGAAATTTTAATGACGGAAGTAAGCAATACCTATCCGGAATACCGTCTGCCCAAAAAAGAGATCGATAAGATCGTTACGTCCTCTACCCTTCATGACGTCGGCAAGATTTCCATACCGGACAGCATACTGAATAAGCCAGGACGCCTTACTACAGAGGAATTTGAAGTGATGAAGCAGCATACGACCAAAGGCTGTGAAATCCTTAAAAATGTTCCTGAGATCATGGATGAAGGCATATATAATTACAGTTATGATATATGCAGACATCATCATGAAAGATGGGACGGAAGGGGATATCCGGACGGATTGAAAGGAGACGACATTTCCATATGGGCGCAGGTAGTTTCGGTAGCGGACGTGTACGACGCTCTTACTTCGGAAAGAGTCTATAAGAAAGCCTTCGATCATGATACGGCGGTAAAGATGATTTATAACGGTGAATGCGGCGCTTTTAATCCTAAGGTCATGAAAGTATTTGAATCTTGCATGGATAAGATCAAAGTGAAAAATTGATCGCTGAAAAGTGATAAGAAAATGAAGAAAGAGTTTATTCGGATAGGAAGAGTCTGGTGAAGGAAATACGAAGATGAATAGTAAGAAAATAAATAATTTTTTGCTCCGCAGTATAGTATGCCTTATTTTTGTTTGTATTGTGGTGTTTACGGCGTTGACTTTTTTTATGAGCGCAAAGACGAACGAATCCGTTGAAGAGATCAATAAGGTATATATGTCGGAGATCAACGTGCAGCTACAGCAGAAATTTACGTCGATCATCGATCTGCGCCTGTCTCAGGTGAAGGGGGTGATCAGGCGTACCGTACCTCAGGATCAGCACTTTGACGAAGAAATGCTAAATGAGCTCAGGACAAGTGCGGAGGTCAGAGATTTTGTTTATTTAGGATTTTATACGCAGGACGGCAGACTGGAGAAGATTTATGGCGAAAATGTAGACAGCGATGCCAGCGGCGATATCCTTGCCTCATTACAAAAAGACGGAAATATTGTCGATCAGGGGGTCGGTGAGTTTGGAGAAAAGATTCTCTTACTCGGATGCAGGGCGGAATATCCGATGGCGGATGGTGGACACAGCGTTGCCCTTGTAGCGGGAATTGAGATGGAAGAACTGAATGACGCGCTTTTTCTATATGAGCAGAATGCTATCGTATATACGCATATCATAGACTCGGAAGGAAGATTTGTGATACGGAACTCAGATGCATACCGGGAGAGTTATTTCGAACGTATCGTAGAGGAAGTCGGAGTCAGTCAAGGGAAAAATGCGGAAGTGTATGTACATGAACTGCAGGACGCCATGAATAAAGGCAGCGATTATTACATGATACTGCCGGTCAACGGTGAACACAGGCAGGTATTTTGTTCCGCCCTTAGCGAAAATACCAATTGGTATCTGATCACGATCATGTCGCAGAACGTTATGGACAATCTGGTTACAAGGCTGGATAAAATGCGTCTTACGTCTATGTTTGCCAGCTTAGGGACAATTATGTTCGTTATGATTCTTATTTTCGTGCGGTATTTTCATTTGTCCAGAGAGCAGATGCTTGCGATTGAAAAAGCAAGGCAGGAGGCTATGGAGGCAAATAAGGCGAAGAGCCAGTTCCTGTCCAGTATGAGCCACGATATCCGCACGCCTATGAACGCTGTTGTAGGTATGACGGAGATCGCGTTAAAGAATATTCAGGAGTCCGAGAGAGTGGAAGACTGTCTGAGGAAGGTTAAATTATCCAGTAAGCATTTGCTTGGCCTGATCAATGATGTTCTGGATATGTCAAAGATCGAGAGCGGTAAGATGACGTTGAATATCAATCAGGTATCTTTGCGTGAAACGATGGATGATATCGTCAATATTATCCAGCCGCAGATCAAGTCTAAAGCGCAGTATTTTGATATTTTTATCAACGATATAAAAGTGGAGGACGTATATTGCGACAGTACCCGTTTGAATCAGGTGCTGCTCAATATTCTTTCCAATGCCGTTAAGTATACTTCTGACGGAGGAACCATCCATGTACATTTGTATCAGGAAGATTCTCCACGGGGGAATGACTATATTAGAACCCACTTTATCATAAAAGATAACGGAATCGGAATGACGGAAGAATTCCAAGGGAAGATTTTCGATACCTTTACGAGGGAAGATACGGAAAGAACTTCCAAAATCATGGGTACCGGCCTTGGAATGGCGATTACGAAGCGGATCGTGGACTTGATGGAAGGGACGATTGAGCTGACGAGCGCAGTGAATAAGGGAAGTACATTCAGTGTGATACTGGATATGAAAAAGGCGGAGATCAAAGAAGAGGAAATGAAACTGCCGCCATGGAATATACTGGTAGTGGATGATAACGCAATGCTTTGCGAGAGCGCCGCTTATAATTTAAATAAGCTGGGAACGAACACGGAATGGACGATAGACAGCAGAGAAGCTATTTCTATGATCAAGGAGAGGCATGAACGGAACGAGGATTACCATTTCGTTTTGATAGACTGGAAGATGCCGAATATGGACGGACTTCAAACGATTCATGAGATCAGGAAACTTACGGGCGGGGATATTCCTATTTTCCTGATTTCTGCCTATGATTGGAGCGATATCGAGGAAGAAGTAGCGGAAACGAATATCGAAGGTTTTATTTCGAAACCTTTGTTTAAATCTACTCTGTATTCCTGTTTACGGAGATATGTACAGGTGGACGGCGACGACAGCAGGGCACTGCAGTCGGAGGTAGAGCAGGAGGAGGAGATCGATTTTACAGGTAAGCGTATCCTTTTGGCGGAAGATATTGAGATCAATTGGGAGATCGCAAACGAGATCCTTTCCAGCGTCGGCATGGAGCTGGAACATGCGGAGAACGGAAAAATCTGTGTAGAGATGTTTGAACGGTCTGAGCTGGGTTATTACGATGCTATCCTGATGGATATCCGTATGCCTATCATGAACGGTTATGACGCCACGGAAGCAATCCGGGCTTTGGAGCGTGCAGATAAGGGTCTGCCTATTATCGCAATGACTGCAGACGCTTTTTCGGATGACGTACAGCATTCTTTGGATGTGGGAATGAACGCCCATATAGCAAAACCGTTGGATGTGAAAGAGCTTATGCGTATTTTAGGCCAGTATTTAAAGTAAGATGCGGTTCGTAAGATTGAGATATAAAGAAGCGCCTCGATGATGAAGTATGTCCCATTCCTTGTCTGGATACCATGAAAATACATATATGTCTTTTGATTGATTTGATTATGGAATAAGACAAGTTTCTGTTTATAGAATCGTTAAGCGGCTGCAGATTATGTGATTTTCATAGAATTGCTTTATATATTAAATTATGCACAGGGAACACTTTTCTGAAAAGGGAAAAAGATAATAAAAAAGAGAGCTGCGCACCGGAACCGGTCCGTTTTGTGGATAGGTTCCGGTGCGGCGGCTCTTTTTATGTGCCGGATGTCATGCATGGATCAGCCGGTTTCAATAAGCAGATAAGCTGCAGATAGACAAAGCTTTATTTACTGGACAATATTCAATGTAAAGTCGTCTACCGTTCCCCAACTCTTCGCATTGCATTTCATTCGGACGCCGATGGTCAAAGTACCGTCGGTTACCGAAATACCGTCGATTTTTGGCGTCTGCCAGTTGGCATAACCGTCCATCCTGAAGGACGCGGTCAACTCTTCTCCGTTTACGACAGTATAAAGCTCTAAAGAAGCAGTATCGTCCATATCTCCGCCCTGTGCAAAAGTAGAAAGCTGATAGGTACCGTTTGGAAGATCTGTGATAGTCTGCTCTATCGCAAAATCCATGTCGGATTCTGACCAGAAATGGAAAGCATAAGCGCCGCTGTGGGCATCCGCTTCTTTTTCCTGAAAATCCGTGGGATCAGAACTTCCTTCATAAGTGATGTTCCACATGGAAGTATCACTGTCTTCAAAGCTTGGATTTACCACATAATTGAGAAGATCTACCGTAAGATCACAGGTCAGTTCCGTTCCGTCTTCTAAAGTACCGTTAACGACGTATTCGCCGGCCACAGAGGTATCGATGGCTGCAAGTTCGTTCTCGTCCCATGTAACGGGCAGGTCTTTATTTAAAGAGCGGTCGTTATATATCACGCTTACACTTTCAGGTAAAACGAGATCGGCGCCAACGTTACAGTTTACGGAAGGCGTCGGAATGTAATCGATGGCAGGTTCCGTTACGGTGCCGTATTTTAAATATTTAAATGTGTTCAGAGAAGCAAGTGGATGGCCTGTAAAGTCGAACAATGCCTGATTGTCCCAAGAAGATCCGCCGTAATATTTTCCTGCGTCTTTCGGATCATAAGCGGAGGCGTAACTGCTTGCCCATCCGCTGCCGTAAGTTTCCCAAAGCTTTTGGTTTTCCGAAAGAGTGTCCGGGCTGCCTACGGGAATCCATGTACCTTCCCAATAAAATACGCCTAGCGCCTTGGAATCGTTGGCGATGGCGCAGACATCGCGCAGGGCGGCTGCCTGACTTTGGACGGATGCGGTATAACCCTCGATCAGATCCGCTTCGCCTACGCTGTTGCCGCTGCCGTCTCCTTCTTCTAAAGTATAGCAATAAGAAGTTTCAGCGATCAGCGTTTCTTTTTTATAATTGTTTCTGATATTATCCATTACTTTTTGCAGATTTTCAAATGTACCGTGCCAAAACGGATAATAGGAGAGGGCGAAAATGTCATAATCTACGCCGTATTGTTCCATTTGGGACAGAATCCTGTCAATACCGTCATAATCGCTGGCGTCCGTAAAGTGGAGCGCGACTTTGATGTCTTTTTCGTAAATATTTGAAATCTCTCTGATCGCGCGGCTGCCTCCGTTCATAAGGAGAGCCATATTCTCGAAAGAAGTTTCTCCGGACATACCGTTATTGGTCTCGTTGCCGACCTGCACCATGGAGACGTCGACGCCGGCATTTAAAAGTCTGGCAAGACTTTCTTTGGTAAATTCATAGAGGGCGTTTTCCTTTTCTTCAACGCTCATTCCTTCCCATGCCTTCGGACACATTTGCTTTGCAGGGTCGGCCCAAAAATCTGAATAATGGAAATCAATGCAGACTTTCATACCATATTGCGTGGCGCGCTTTCCAAGGGCGACCGCTGTTTCTACGTCGTTGTTCCCGCCGCCGTAACCGTTTCCGTTTTCATCATAAGGATCGTTCCATACGCGGATGCGGATGTAGTTGACGCCGCTTTCGGCAAGGGTTTTGAAAACATCCTGTTCTTCGCCCGCTTCATTATAATATTTGACGCCGCTGTTTTCATTGGCAAGTACTGCGGAGGCATCCATTCCTCTGATAAAATCATCGGAAATGTCGGGGATGGGTTCTACATATATGGCAGATTCTTCCGCCTGGGAAGGCAGATCGAAGTGCATGGCTTCAATCGTTTCTACCTGAGGGACGATCGTTTCCTCTCCGGCGTTTTCACCGTTCCCTTCGGAGTCCTGTTCAGATGCCGGAGAGGAAGGGGGCTCCGATACGGTGCCGGTATCTGTATTGGAAGTATCGGCAGTTCCGCAGGAAATGCAGGAAAAGGATAGTAAAGAAACGCCTATTAGGCAAAAATACTTTTTAAGTTGAAAAAACTTCATAAAAATCCTCCAATATGCTTAAATTAAAGCAAATTCACAAACAGTTTTTACTAAAAATTACGAAATCAATGCTTGAATTACTGTAAATATAATATGGACAAACGGTTGCGCATGGTGTATTATAACATAGGATTTCCTCATTGTAAATAAAATTATTTCCCGAAAAAAAGCGCGGAAAATGTCAGAAAAAGGGCTGAAACGTGGGAAAAACCGCAGGTTTAAAGTAAAAAAATCATGGAATTAAGAGAATTATAAAAAATGCACAAAAATGTATACTGTCGCTCGTAAAAAATACACATTGACAATAAGACGTAAAATTGGTATCCTCAATATTAAGGACAAACGATTGCGCAACTAAATCGAATGTCCCAAAGTAAGAGTAAGGCGGTTTTTAAACTGCCCACATCTAAAAAAAGGGAGGAAAACAACAAAATGAAGAAAAAAGTATTATCAACTCTTCTTGCAGCAGCAATGGTATTTTCATTGACTGCCTGCGGCGGCAAGGACGAAGGAACTGCCGACAACACGAACAACACACCCGCTTCTCAGGAAGCACCTGCTGAAAACAACGATGCAGAAGCGCCTGCTGAAAGCAACGATGCGGAAGCTCCTGCAGATGCAGAAGCGCCTGCCGACATCGATTACGGCTCAGGCACGATTACAATCTGGGTTGCTGAGAACGTAGTAGATTTTACACAGACAAAATGTACGGAGTTCTTTGAGGCAAATCCGGCTATGGCAGGTTACACCGTTACGGTTGAGCCGGTTGGTGAAGGTGATGCGGCAGGTAACATGATCACTGACGTAGAAGGCGGAGCAGATATTTTCGGTTTCGCACAGGATCAGATCACACGTCTTGTTTCTTCAGGAGCTCTTTGCCCGGTAGTAGGCGACAATGCAAGCTTTGTTGATACACAGAACGATGCTGGTGCAGCCAGCGCAGCAAAAGTTGGCGATATGACTTATGCATATCCGATGACTTCTGATAACGGTTACTTCTTATACTATGATAAGAGCGTTGTAACGGATCCTACTTCTTTAGAGAAGATCGTTGCAGACTGCGAAGCAGCAGGCAAGAGCTTTTATTTCGAAATCAATTCCGGATGGTATCAGCCGGCATTCTTCTTTGCAACAGGCTGTACTTTGACTTATGACACGGATGACAACGGTAACTTTACGGCTTGCAATATTGACTATGCATCTGACAAAGGTTTAGTTGCACTGAAAGAGATTACTGAATTTCAGTCTTCTTCAGCGTTCCAAAACGGTTCTAACGCTTCGAATGCAACCAACTTTGCAGCTATCGTAAGCGGAACTTGGGATGCTGACGTAATAAAAGGCGTATTCGGAGACAACTATGCATGTGCTAAACTTCCTTCTTTCGAAGGTTCTGACGGAAATACTTATCAGTTGAGCGGCTTCGGCGGATTCAAATTATTAGGTATCAAACCGCAGACAGATGAAGGTAAATTAGCAGTATGCCACGCACTTGCACAGTTCTTAACAAACACAGATACGCAGCTTGCTCGTTATCAGGCAGTAGCTTGGGGTCCTTCTAACTTAACGGCACAGCAGGATGCAGCAGTTCAGGCAGACGAAGCTTTATCCGCACTTGCTGAGCAGCTTGCTAACACGATTCCTCAGGGCAACTATCCTGGAGATTACTGGACATTGGCAACAGCTCTTGGCGATGACGTAATCGCAGGTACATTAAGCACTTCCAGCAGCGATGAAGACTTAATGACAGCGCTTGAGAACTTCCAGCAGACTTGCATTTCTTATGCACAGTAATTTGATTTGATAGTTTTAGCCGGCAGAGAGTAATCTCTGTCCGGCTATTCTATAAGGGGAAACGTTTCTCGCATCAATATGTCAAACACAATCGGGAGGGATTTGGATATGGGAAAAAATGCTAACTCCGATGGCGTAAAGAAAAAAGAACAGAGTTCAGTCGGAAAATTTTTTAGTTGGCTCGGAAATGATTTAAAAGAAATTGTCCTGACATTTACGGAAGGGGACTGGAAGTCCCGCGTCTCGTATCTGATCATGGGGTTTGGGCCGATCATGCGTAAGCAGTTTTTACGCGGCTTTGCATTTTTGGCAATGGAAGTATTGTTTGTACTTTATATGGTTGGGTTCGGATGGCATTATTTGAAAGATGTCGGTACATTAGGAACTGTAGCGAGAGTTTTGAATGATAACGGAACTTATACTTATAATGACGACAGTTTCCTTATTCTATTGTATAGTATTTTAACGATTATTGTTATTTTGGCGTTCATTCTGGTATGGAGGATGAATCTGAGAGAAAACAGAAACGAAGAGAAACTTTTAAAGGATGGGAAACCGTTCCCAACAGTGAAACAGGATCTGCATTCGCTTTTGGATTCTAATTTTGATAAGACATTATTGACGCTACCGGTATTAGGCATATTTATCTTTACAGTATTGCCGATTATCTTTATGATCTGCGTTGCGTTTACCGATTATGATAAGAATCATCAGCCGCCTACGAACTTATTCTCGTGGGTAGGGTTGGAGAACTTTAAGAATCTGTTTACGTTTGGTTCTACTACCGCAGGTGCGTCGACCTTTGGTTCTACTTTTTTAATTGTACTTTCGTGGACATTGATATGGGCATTCTTTGCAACATTTTTAACCTATTTCTGTGGTATGGGTGTTGCAATTATGATAAATAAAAAGGGAATTAAATTCAAGAAGCTTTGGAGAACGATCTTGGTTATGACCATTGCCGTTCCGCAGTTCGTTTCCCTGTTGTATGTAGGTAAGATGTTTGCAAACGATGGTTTGATCAATTCTTATCTGATGAAATGGGGGTGGATCAGCGAAAGAATTCCGTTTTGGTCGGATCCGGTTCTTTCCAAGATAGCGATCATCGTGGTAAACCTTTGGGTTGGTATTCCTTATACCATGTTGATCATGACGGGACTTTTGATGAATATTCCAGAGGATCTGTACGAAAGTGCAAGGATTGACGGCGCAAACGGCCTCCAGATGTTCAAGAGTATCACGCTCCCTTATATGTTCTTTGTTACAGGTCCTTTCCTGTTAACACAGTTTACGGGAAATATCAATAACTTTAACATCATTTACCTGTTGAATCAAGGTGGGCCGACGTCGTTGGCGCTGACCAATAAAGCGGGTTACACGGATCTGTTGGTTACCTGGCTGTACAAGATGACGGTAAACGATACGAACTACCGAATGGCGGCTGTCCTTGGTATCGCGGTATTCGTTGTGGTTGCAGGAATTTCACTGGTAGTATACAATATGCTGCCATCCGTAAAAGATGAGGAGGGATTCCAATAATGAAGAGTATGAAAACAAAAAGAGCTATAGGCAATGGAATTACTTATGTTTTTTTGATCGTTCTTAGTATTATTTGGTTATTCCCCTTTGTGTGTCTGTTTTTGCAGAGTTTCCGTTCTTATAATGAAAACGGAGGGGGAATGGTAGAATATCTTCTGCCAAAGACATTTTCGCTGGACTCTTATAAGTGGCTGTTTAGCGGAGAATCGCAGTTTGTACGTTGGTATATGAATACGTTGATCATTGCGATCTTTGTATCCATTCTGCAGACGATCGTTGTATTATGCGTCAGCTATGCGCTGTCCCGTATGCGTTTCAAAGGACGTACATTCCTGATGAGATTTTGGTTGATTTTGGGAATGTTCCCCGGATTCCTTACCATGATTTGTCTGTACTTCCTGTTAAAACAGTTTGGCCTGACACAGGAAGGCGCAATTCCCGGATTGATTTTGATCTCGGTAGCAAGTTCCGGTATGGGATATTATGTAACGAAAGGTTATTTTGACACGATTCCGAGAGCGCTTGATGAAGCGGCGCGGATTGACGGCGCTTCCAGAGCAAGGGTGTTCTTTACGATGATCATCCCAATGTCAAAGCCGATTATCATTTATGCGGCGTTGGTAGCTTTCATGAATCCGTGGTGCGATTATGTGTTTGCATCCTATGTTGCATTCGGTCATTCCAAGAGCTACAACGTAGCGGTGGCAATGCAGCGTTGGTTATGGACCGGCGACTATCAGGGATATTTTACAAGATTCTGTGCCGGCGGTATTTTGATAGCTATACCGGTAACCATTCTCTTTATGTGCTTGCAGAAGTACTATGTTGAAGGTGTTACAGGCGGCGCTGTTAAGGGTTAATGTTTTCGATACCTTAATATGGAAATTAGGCAGGATAAAAGCGGTAGCCGTTATGACTACCGTTTTTTTCCCCTAAAGACGTTTTATTTGATGGATTTCGATTGGTGAATATTGCACTGATATTTTGTCAGCGCTATATTCGCGGATTGAGCGAGAACGGAGGTAAAAATGGATAAATTTGTAGTAAACATCATTCATCGTCCGGAAATGGTTCCGGAGTATGCGGAGAAGGTGACCGGACACGGAAAAGAAGAGGATATCGGAAGAAAAGCGCTTTTGACGGAATCCTTGGATATCTTTAAGACACAGCAGGAGATTGCACACAAAAACGGGCTTAGGACAACCATTCAGATGACCTATGCGTCTTTGTTTAATGAGGAAGCGATCGCACTTGCCAAAGCGGATCATGAGAAATATGGAGATGAGATCGCGCTTTCTTTATTGGGACTTCCTTGTACGGAATTTCGTGAGAAATATAAGACAAAGGACTTTTGTATTTGGATGTTCTCCATGGAAGATAAAAAATCCATTGTAAACGATGTGTTTGAAAAATTCCATGACGCTTTCGGGTTTTATCCGGAGTCTACCGGTTCTTACTATATGGATGCGGAATTGGTAAACTATATTAAAGAAACTTACCCTACCGTGAAATGTGCGGTGGCAACCTGTTGGGAGGAAGGCCCTAAAGCATATCATACCTGTAACAATTCCTGGTATACTTTTATGGACGGCGGCCCCTGGGCTCCCTGGATTCCATCCAAACAAAACGTACACGCACCTGCAGCGGATGAAAGCGAAGACTCGGGAATCGTAGCGATCCCGCATCTTTCCAGAGATTTGCTGGCATGTTATGACGGCAACGGAAGTAACTTTGGAACCCATCCGCAGAACGTACTCCGCGGTATGATCTATGATACCGAGACATGGGAGTTTCCGTATTTATACAATTTGATCGATCAGTACCGTTCTTTGGAAAAATATAACAATGGTTATGCTTATAACATGGTCTTTGTAGGGCCGGGCTGGATGAATAAGATGGGAAGATGGGAAGCGCCTTATGAGCTTCTGTTGAAATCTTATGAAGACGGCATGGCATATTACGGACAGCTTAAGAAAGAGGGAAAGCTGGATGATATGACCATGGCGGAGTTTGCAGACTACTATAGGGAAAAGAAAACGTATACGGAGCCGGAATGCGCGCTTTGGAAAGATATTCTCTATGGTTCCGATAAGCAGTTGTTCTGGTTCTGCGATCCTTTTATGCGTGTCTGTGTCAATATGGATCAGGGCGGCGCTATCGTTGACTTAAGACCTTATGCCGCTAAATTGAATTGGCCGGTAGGTATCGGAACGAAGCATGTTACCGATGCGTCCTACCCGTTCCTGATTCAGGAAAAATACCGTGCGGGCTATTTTACCCATTATGCAGGGGAAGGAACCGTAAGGAGCGCAAAGCTTACCTATAAGGGAGAGGAAGTGGATCTGTGCCTGTGCCGCACGAAAGCGAAATTTGTGCAGGAAGAAAAGGTAAGAAGCCTTGTGCTGGATCCGGTAGAGATCGAATTTGAAGATCTGACTTTGAAACTGCAGTCTGTGATTTCTTTTGAAGAGGGAAGTTCCGATATTAAGATCGAAAGAAAGATTTTGGAAATGAGCGATCCGGATGCGGAAGTAGAGATCAACGAATACATGGTAGCATGTTACGGAACAACGGAATATGCGGAAGATATGACGAATGTGAAGCTGCATATCACAAACGGCAGCGAGGAGAGGAAGATCGATTATGCATATAAGTGCAGAGAGGAAGTAATGGAAGGTGCGACGAGTGTCAGCGCCGTGATACCTGAGATTGAGACAAAGGTATCCCTGCGTGCCGAGAAAGAGGGCGCGGCCGGTTATATGAAAGAAGGCTATGCATTCTCACCGATGTTTACCTTAGGTTATACCGCAAAGTTAAAGGATAAGGAGGCGTTTGCAACATGGCTCAAGCTGGAAAAGGCAAATTAAATTATAGGTGTCCTTCCTGTTTTATGAGAGATTTGGACATTGATATGTTTTATGACAAGGATAAAAAGGAGTATTACTGTATCCGCTGCCAGTATACCGGCACGGAAGAAGATGTTTTAAAGAAAAACGAGATGGCAAGGTTTCGTTATCGTGCCATGGCAAAGAGGATCACAGAGTTTGATTAAGGAAGTATGAGGCAGCCTGCATTCGTACTTTGTATAAAGGATCGAATGCAGGCCGTTTTTCATTTGCTGAAGCGGGCGGATGGGAGTCAGCGTGAAATTAGAAATTTCACAATCCTGATTTGCATGCCCGCTGAAGCGGGCAGATGGGAGTCAGCGTGAAATTAGAAATTTCACAATCCTGATTTGTATGCCGCTGAAGCGGATAAATGGGAGTTAGTGTAAGTTTTTTGCATGATGAAGAAGAAAGGTATGAAAAGATCATGGAGCAGTTTGTAAAAGGAATGGATATTTCTACTCTTTTGGAAGTAGAGCGTTTAGGCGGTAAATTTTATAATGACGGCGTGGAAATGGAGCTTCTTTCCATTTTGGAAAGTTATAATGTAAATGCCGTAAGATTAAGATTATGGAATAATCCTTATACAGAGGATGGCAGACCTTATGGCGCGGGCGGAAATGATTTTGAAACAACGTATGAACTGGCAAAACGTGCACTGGACAAGCATATGGAATTTTTATTAGACTTTCATTACAGTGATTTTTGGACGGATCCGGGTAAGCAGACCGTTCCGAAAGCATGGAAGGGAAAGAATGTAGAGCAGTTGGAACAGGCAGTCTATGAATATACGAAGGCGACTCTGCTTGCATTAAAAGAAAAAGATGCCTTCCCTACGATGATTCAGGTTGGAAACGAACTGACCAACGGACTTTTATGGCCTTACGGAAAGGTACCGGAATATGATAATATCGCTAAATTTGTGAATGCAGGTATCCGTGGAGTGCGGGCGGTGGATCCGAAGGTACCGATCATGATACATTTGGACAATGGCGGCAACAATGAGCTTTACCGTACCTGGTTTGACGAATTTATGAAACGTGGCAGCGATTTTCAGATCATTGGTTTATCGTATTATCCGTTTTGGCATGGATCGTTGGAGGATCTTGCAAAGAATATGAACGATATTGCGGTAAGGTACGGAAAGGAACTTATTATAGCGGAAGTTTCTATGGGCTTTACGATGGAAGATTATCAGACTTACGAAAAACTGCCGGATGAAAAAAGAAAAGGTATGGCAACTAAGGCCGAACTGGCGGCTAAAGTAGGATATCCGATGACGCCGGGAGGTCAGTGCGGTTTTATGCAGGATCTGATGACGCTGATCAAAAATGTGCCGGAAGGGAAAGGCAGGGGATTTTTCTATTGGGAGCCAGCCTGGATTCCTGTAGAAGGCAGCGGGTGGGCTACCGAGGAAGCGCTGGAATATATAAAAGAAAAAGGGCCTTGCGGGAACGAGTGGGCAAATCAGGCGTTGTTTGATTATGACGGAAACGCATTGCCCGCGTTGAAACTGATCCGGGATTTTTGACGACCGTCATATTGTTTTTCTTTGGGAATCGGGATAGGACTCGATTCCTTTTTCATTATATTTTAACAAATATTGTCATAATGATAAAAATATCATAAATTATTGCCAAATCGTGCAAAAAATCTTTCAAAAGAAACATGTTTATGATATAATTTAACAAATAGGGCGAGCAGAAGCCTAAACAACTAAAAAGGATGCCGGCGCTTTTAATAAATAAGGGCAGGGACCGGCAGTCGGGAGATTCATATGTTTGATTTTAAATTTAACTGGGACCCGCAGATCGAAACAGGGATTGCAGAAATTGACGACCAGCATAAGGTATTATTCCGTATTGGACGAGATATTGAACAGCTTTTGCAATATCGCTGCATTGGCGTCACCGAGAAGCAGCTTTTGGATATTATATGCGAATTGCGGGATTATACCGCGTATCATTATTATGAAGAAGAAGCTCTGATGGAACAGGCACGCTATCCTAAGCTGGAGGAACAGAAGGCAGAACATAGAAAATTTGCCGAGTATGTGGAACATATTGACTGTCCTGCAATGAGAGATCATCCGGAGAGGGAACTGAAAAAGGTAAAAGACGCATTACAGGATATGATATTTAATCATATGATGGTTGCTGATAAAGAAATGGCACAGGCAATAAAACCGATTCTTGAACTGCAGAAAGTCTGAGAGCCTTGACATTAGAGAGAATGTTATTTGGAAATAGCATTCTCTTTTTCTGCTATTGAGCAGTCGTAAGACGGCTCAAGGATAGAATCGTAAGAGGACGGAAAGCGTGGTGTTAACGGGTATGGAGAACACGGTAAAAATTTGGATCAGGCAGCTTTGTGATGCGGCGAATGCAGAAGAGGGATTTTATGAGCGGTTTACGGATAAGCTTGAAGCATCTCCGGCAATCTATGATGAGCTGGTTTACTATGCCCGGAATCTGGATTTTTTATGTAAATATAAACTGCATGGATATACTGTGGTGGATATCATGGTATGGCAGACAGATCATTTCAAGGCCGAACTGGACAGGGGGAAATACGATATGAAGAGAAATCCCAGTAAAATGGTTCTGATGGCTTTTGATACGTTTTTAAATATGGAGAAAGATCCGGAGAAATATGTAAGACAGATGTCGGGAGAGACGGGAACGGATTATCCCGGAAAATACTAAATGGAGCAGAGGGCTGATATGCATTATATAGGGATGTTTTTAAAAAAGTTTTTCCGTTTTCTTTTAAAACCGCTTTCTTTTGTACCGGCGCTCGTCGTTATGTATATGATCGCTTCTTTTTCGGCGCAGGACGGCGTGACGTCTTCCCAGATCAGCGGGCAGGTCAGCGGCGGGATCGTGGCGGTGGTAAACGAAAAACTGAATTTGGGATTCAGCGAGGAGCAGGTGGAGGAGATTTCTGAAAGAATAGAACATTATGTCAGAAAATTGGCGCATGTAACGGAATATTTCATACTGGCGGTATCGGTGTCGCTGCCTTTGTATGTATACGGACTGAGAGGAGTACTGCTTGTTCTTGTAGCAGGAGCCTTTTGTATAGGTTTTGCAGGACTGGACGAGTATCACCAATCTTTCGTGGCAGGCAGGAGCCCTTCTAAAAAAGACGTGCTGATCGACAGCATAGGAGTGGCTTTGGGGATCACGGTAACAAGGATCATAGGTTTCATCGGAAGAAAAACGATATTCCGTCCACTGGCAAATACCAAAAAGGAAGAATAGGTATTGTTTTTTAGAAAGAAAGAACAGGGAATGCATATGGAAAGTACAGTATTGATTAAAGCTCACAAAATGACGGGCGTCAGATTTGAATTAGGGGGAATAGAAGGGAGAAATACGAAAAATATGTCTGTAACAGAGGTGCTTAAAGAAGTGGCGAGCGCCCGGCCGGCAGGTATATTGAATTCGGTATTTTATAGGAACCTGCTAAAAATCGATTCTAATCTTCCTTTGATCTATGCGGGACTGGTCTATATGTATTATAGAAAAGAAGAAAGGGTGCATAGTCTGGAACATTTGATCGTGCAGCTTACGGATGAAAATATCATGGGATTTTATGAAAGCTGGATCTATGAAGACAAGCTGAAAAGGCTGTTAGTGGAAACGGCTTACGGAATGAGCGCGGAAAAAGACTGGGACGGCGGTTATGCCCAGATCGTAAAAAGTATCGTTTTGGATAAGGATGGACAGTATTACCGTTTTTTGGGAAGCGAGAAAGAGGCTTTCGGCCATTTTCTGATCGAAAATTGCGAAGTGACCGGAATAGAAGACAATAATCGGGAGAATTTGGGGAATGTTTATGAGCAGGCCGGGAAGTATTATATCAATTTGGCATTGCGCATTGTTTTTTGACCGTATCCTTGATAAATGTCAAAGAAGGGAATATAATAGGAATGTTCTTGATATTTTGTGTCTGTACGGAGGAGAGATACAGTTATGCGTATTATTATTGTAGGCTGCGGAAATGTGGGCGCAACACTGGCAGAGCAGCTAAGTAAAGAGGGACATAATATTACCGTCGTGGATACGAAAGAAAGGGCGGTAAGGGATATTTCCAATAATTTTGACGTGATGGGGATCGTTGGCAACGGCGCGTCCTTCAGCGTGCAGGCGGAGGCCGGCGTGGAGTCGGCTGACCTTTTGATTGCCATTACGGATTCGGATGAACTGAACCTGCTCTGTTGTCTGATTGCGAAAAAGGCGGGCGGCTGCCATACGATCGCCAGAGTGCGTAATCCGGTATACAGCAGGGAAATCGGGTATATCAAAGAAGAACTCGGGCTTTCTATGGTCATAAACCCGGAATTTGCGGCAGCAATGGAGATCGGCCGGGTGCTTAAGTTCCCGTCGGCAGTGGAAATAGATACGTTTGCCAAAGGAAGGGTAGAACTGATACGTTACCGGATCAAGGAGGGCAGCGTGTTGCATGATATGCCGCTGAAGGACATTTCTTTAAAGCTTCATTGCGACGTTTTGGTATGCGTGGTAGAGCGTGGTGAAGAGATTGTGATCCCCGGCGGTGATTTTGTACTGCAGGAGAAGGACACGATTTCTATCGTTGCGTCTTCGCAGAAAGCGACGCAGTTTTTCAAAAAGCTGGGAGCCGCTACTACGAGGGCGAAGGACGTGATTATTGTAGGAGGCGGCGAGACTTCTTATTATCTGGCGAGACAGTTGCTTGCGATGGGAGTCAGGGTGAAGATTATCGAGTATGATAAAAAGAGGTGCGAAGAACTAAGCGAACTTTTGCCGCAGGCACTTATCATCTATGGAGACGGGACGGATAGGGATTTGCTTCTGGAGGAGGGAATGGTACATACGGAGGCTTTTGTCTCCATGACCAATTTTGATGAAGAGAATATTATGTTAACTTTGTTTGCAAAACGTCTTTCCAATGCAAAGCTGATCACTAAGGTACACCGTATCGCCTATGACGAGATCATAGACGAACTGGATTTGGGAACGATCATTTATCCTAAATATATTACCGCTGAGAGCATTATCCAGTATGTAAGGGCGATGCAGAATTCCATCGGGAGCAATATTGAGACTTTATACCGGCTGAATAACAACCGGGTAGAGGCTTTGGAGTTTGTAGTAAAGGAAGATTCGCCGGTGGTAGGGATTCCTTTACAGGAGCTGAACCTGAAGAAAAATATATTAATCTGCTGTATCAGCCATAAAGGTAATATCATTACCCCGAGGGGACAGAGCGTTATCAGTGTAGGCGATACGGTCGTGATCGTTACGGTTAACACAGGCCTGCATGATATAAAGGATATATTGAAATAGGGGAAGGATCGGGAAAGTTTTATGGAAAGCATGAATCATTCTATTATTCGGTATATTTTGTGCAGGGTGATTGAATTAACGGGAGTCCTTTTGCTCCTTCCGGTACTCGTTTCGGTTTTTTACCGGGAAAAGCAGGGGTTTGTTTTTTTGTTCGTAGCTCTTTGCTGTCTTTTGGCAGGAAACATAGGAAAACGGATGAAGCCAAAGAGTACGGTGTTTTATGCAAGGGAAGGTTTTGTGACGGTATCGTTAAGCTGGATCGTTATCAGTATGATCGGCGCGCTGCCGTTTTTTCTGACGGGAGAGATTTCTTCCTATGTGGACGCGCTGTTTGAGACCGTCTCCGGGCTGACGACAACGGGAGGCACGATCTTGAACGATGTGGAGACCTTGTCTTATACAACGCAGTTCTGGCGGTGCTTTACGCACTGGATAGGCGGTATGGGAGTGCTTGTGCTGATCATGGCCATTCTCCCGCTGTCAGGCAGTTACAATATGCATCTGATGAGGGCGGAAAGTCCGGGCCCTTCCGTCGGCAAGCTGGTGCCGAAGGTAAGGACGACGGCGATGATTCTATACGGGATCTATATTGTGATCACATGTTCTGCCATTATAGCGCTCTGCCTTTCGGGACTGCCGCTTTATGAATCGGCGACGCTTACCTTTTCTACCGTAGGGACGGGTGGATTTGGCGTGTTGAATTCCAGCATTGCGGATTATTCCACGGTGACCCAGAGTATTTTTACGGTGTTTATGATTTTATGCGGCGTTAACTTTAATCTGTATTATTTGTTTTTGATCCGTAAGCCGAAAGAGGTGTTTAAAAGCGAAGAACTGAGACTGTATCTTGGGGTTTTGTTTGTAAGCGCAGTACTGATCACTTTGAATATCAGAGGCGACTTTAAAAACCTTTATGCGGCCTTTCATCACGCGCTGTTTCAGGTGGCGTCCATTATGACGACCACTGGTTTTACGACGGTAGATTTCGGAAAGTGGCCGGAATTTTCCAAGACGATCTTGTTTCTTTTAATGCTTTTGGGCGCATGCGCAGGCAGTACGGGAGGAGGATTTAAAGTTTCAAGACTGTTGATCGCGGTCAAGTCCATACGGAATGAATTGTCCTATGTAGTGCATCCGCGGAGTATCAAAAAAGTGCATATGGACGGCCGTACCGTTCCGGAGACGGTGATTAAGTCTACGCAGGTCTATGTCATGACTTATGTGGCGGTCTATTTATTTTCGGTATTAGCTTTGGCGATAGACCGATTTGATTTTGCAACGGATTTTACCGCGGTTGCGGCAAACTTAAATAATATTGGCCCTTGTCTTGGGCAGATAGGGCCGACCGGGAATTATGCGGGATATTCTGTTTTTTCTAAATTTGTCCTGATGTTCGATATGCTGACCGGAAGGCTGGAACTGTTTCCTATGTTGATCCTGTTTTCATTAAAAACATGGAAAAGATAAAAAAACTTAAAATAGCTGTTGCGGTAAGATTAAAATTAATCATATCGCAACAGCTATTTTGGAGTAAACTACATTATCCATGTTATCACACTGTAAAAGAAAAGTCTAGTATCTATATTAATATTTTGCTATTATCTGTATAGATTACAGTGCGTAAAAATCAGCGCGGAAATGAGGGCATTTATGAAAGACAAGGAATGGAACACGGAGCAGGAACATTTTGACAGATGCAGAGCTTTGATCGCTCAAAATATTGCAGTTTATGAAACGGAAGCGGAGGGCAGGCACAAGGAGACGCAGGAATTATTTAAAGCAGTACAGGCGGGGGACACGGAGCTTTATGATCAATTGATGACGAGCGCCAGTTTGGAAGAACATGCTTATAATCAGCTCAGAAAAAACAAAGCGGCGTATGAGAAACCTTATTTCGGAAGGATCGATTATAAAGATATAGGGCTTGAAAAAGAAGAGAAAGTATACATTGGGAAAAACGGAGTTTTTAGAAATAGGACGGAAGTAGTGGTCGCGGACTGGAGGGCGCCTATATCTACCGTTTATTATGAAAATGAATTGGGGAAGGGCAGTTATGCGGCTCCGGACGGGAAAAATTATGAGATCGATCTGTCTCTGAAGCGGACTTACGATGCGGACGGAGGGATACTGAAGGGATATTATGACAGTGACGTGGCTTCTAACGACGAACTTTTGGTGCAGTATCTGTCAAAAAATAAAGATGCGGTTCTGGGGGACATTATCGCTACGATTCAAAAGGAACAGAACGAGATCATCAGAGCCAATCCGTTTACGAATATCATCGTGCAGGGAGTGGCGGGGAGTGGAAAGACTACCGTAGCCATGCACCGGATCTCCTATATTCTGTATAATTATAAAGAACGCTTTGAAGCAAATGAATTTTGCATCATTGGCAGTAACGATATGCTGCTAAACTATATTACAAGCGGTCTGCCTGAACTGGATGTATTCCATATGAAACAAAAGAGGATGGACGAGATGTTTGTCCATTTGCTGGGACGGGACCTGAAAGCAAAGAGTAAGTGCGTGGCGGCGGAGGAAACGGACGGATGGAAGAGTAAATATTCTTTTATGAAGGGGCTGGAGCGTTTCTGTCAGAGAATACGGGAAGAGAGAATTCCTTTTCGTAACCTGATGGATGAAGAACTCGGCAGGATCATGTCCGCAACCGGTATCCGTGAAATGGCGGAGTCCTTTCCCGATTATTCGGTAAATAGGCTGCTGGCGCTTTTGGACGAAAGATTAAAGAACAGACTGAAGTTTTTGGTGGACGATCTGGACAAGGATGAGTATAGAAAGAAATTGAAAGAGAAATCCCTTCAATATAAGAGATATTATCAGGAACGGAAGATCACGAAAAGCGTTTTGAGCGTCTATCAGGAATTTCTTGCGGATTATGAGAGGCGGACGAAAACCGATGTTAAAAGAACGGAGGAAAGGCTGGCAAAGGGCGAGTTTGACGTATACGATCTGGCGGCGATGGTACTGATCAAATACCGGCTGTTTCAGAAAAAAGAGGACGAGGAATTTGGACAGATTTTTATGGACGAAGCGCAGGACTTTGGGGCGGCTCCTTATTATGTTTTAAGGACGGTACTGCCGAAGTGTTATTTTACGATCATGGGAGACGTTTCCCAAAATATCAATTACGAAAGCGGCATGAATGACTGGGAAGATCTAAAAAAGTGTATGCTTACGGGAAAAAATGACAGTTTCCGGCTTTTGAGTAAGAGTTACAGAAATACTATCGAAATTTCGGAATATGCAGGAGGGATTTTGGAGCTTGCTTCAGCCGGAGCTTACAAGATAGAGCCGGTCATCCGCCACGGAGCCCGGGTCGGGACGGTAGAAACCGAAACGGAGGAGGAATGTGCAAAGAAGGCGGCGGAACTGATTGGAGAGATGAAACAAAGAGGTTTTGCTTCAATTGCCGTCATCGTCTTTGCGGACGACGCGGGGGCAGTAGCAGATCTTCTGGGGAAATATACGGAAGTTACGGATGGGGGTAAAACGGGCTTTCAAACGGGAGTGATGGCACTGCCTGTAAAACTGACAAAGGGGTTGGAATTTGACGCGGTGCTTTTGTGGAAACCCGGGATGGAAAAAGCGCAGAAAAGTGAAAAAGAGGCGAAACTGAGATATGTGGCGGTGACCAGAGCTTTACATGAACTGTATATTTTGAATTGAAAAAGGAATGCGGCTTTGATATACTGATAGTGATTATAATCTCAAAAGTTGCGTCTGCGCGCTGTTTGCCGCAAACTTGTGATCTATTTATGGATTTGTACAGAAAAGCAGCGCGGAAATGGAGTAGAGGATGAAAAACAGGAAGATGAAAAAGATTTGCCGCATTATTTCCGTAGGAATGCTGCTCTTATTGACAGGATGCGGGAAAAGCAGCAGGGAAAATATAGACGCCGGCATGGAAAAAATAGCGGCGATGGAATACGGACCGGCTTTGGAATGCTTTCAGAGCGCGCAGGCAAAAGGAGAGAACGAACGTCTTGCATACAGAGGGATGGGACTGGCTTATATGGGGCTGACACAGTACGCGGAAGCGGCAGAGGCTTTTGAAAAAGCGTTGTCCGGCGGCGACATCCTGATCGATTCGATGGATTATGATATTAATTACTATCTGGCGACTGCTTATTACAAAAATAAGGAAGGGGAAAAAGCGGTCGCAGTATATGACGCTATCCTCGACCTTGATTCGGCGCAGAAGACCGCTTATTATTTAAGAGGAACCGTGAAACTGGAAATGGGAAGATATGAAGAAGCGATTGCGGATTTTGATCAGGCGGTCCGCTTGAACCCGAAAGATTACGCGCAGATCATAGATATTTATCAGGTATTGGAGCAAAACGGCTATAAGCAGGTAGGGAAGGAATACATAGAAACGGCAATGGCTGACGGAGAAAAATCTATGAGCGACTCTGAAAAAGGGCAGATGAGCTATTATTTGGAAGATTATACGTCGGCAAGCACTTATTTGGAACGGGCCAGAGAGAACGGAAAAGAAGAGACGATCCTGTACCTTGGAAAAACATACGAAGCTCTTGGAGAGTATAATTATGCGGCTAATGTTTATTCCACTTATTTAGGGGAGCATACGGACAGCGAGCAGATGTATAACCAGCTTGGGATGTGCAGGATGCGGATGGGAAGTTATGCAGAGGCGCTTACGGCTTTTCAGGCCGGAATCAATGTGAAGGACAATACATTGATGCAGACTTTGCAGTTTAATGAGATCATAGCATATGAATATTTAGGCGAGTATAAGAAAGCGGCGGTTCTGATGGAGAATTATTTAAAAAGTTATCCTGACGAGGAGGCGGCAAAGAGGGAAAACATTTTTTTGCAGACCAGATGAGTTTAGGATGTGTTTATTTTCTTCTGAAATCCTGATATTTTCTGCTTCTTCGCATATTGCTGCTAACATATGATATTGTTTATTTAAAAACACTAAATGCTGTTGTATACTTGTTTTGCGGTTCTCTCTGTCCTAAAATCCCATAAAATAGATCTTTGTTAACTCCGGGATTTTAGGACTTTGCTCTTCCATGGGGGCATTTAGCCAGTCGAAAAAATGCTGTCTTCCGCTTTCGGTTATGCAATAAACTTTTTTATATTTTCCATTATCAATCATTTCCTCATAGTTGATATATTGTTCTATTGCACATACGTAAAAGTCCCGGAATAATATTGTCCATCGTTTACTTCCCAATATTACTATTAGTAACGTTACTGCTGTACCTGTTTTGTGCTTAAAAGTCAGGCTATCGTTTGGTGATACAGGCGTATAGTAAGGTTATTTTGATGCCTGAATGCAGGGAATGTATTTTTGTATGGGTACTTATATATGCTGTTTGCCATAGTTTAAAAATTTTCAGAATTGGTATATTATGGTAGAATATGAGGGAAATTGGGGGAGAGGAGAACAAGAGTATGAAATGTAGCAAGTGTGGTATTATACCGAAAGAGTCTGATCGATATGTATGGAGATGTAATTCCTGTAAAAAAGTATATAAGGTATCTTTAAAGAACATACAGGGATTTGCAGAAAAGAAAGGGGCCGGCAATACTGCGCCGCTTTTGAGATGTAAAGAATGTGGTGTACCGTTAGATGATGGGAATGAAACGATTGCATGGAAATGCTCTTGTGGGAACGTGCAGAAGGGAAAGTTAGGGGATTATGTTGATGTTGAGGAAGATGTATTGTTGCACTCAAATTGTGGATCTCCTATTAAAAAGCAGGAAAAAATGTTTGTGTAGCAGGATATGTTGATATGAAGACGACTTTTGTGAAAAATAAAAACCTTAAAACACTGAATTTATCAGCATTTTAAGGTTTTTGCTTCAATGCACAAAACGGCGCGAAATCTGAACCTCCGGGGTTCGAATTCGCGCCATAAAATGCAGGAAAAGGGACTTGAACCCTCATGATATTGCTATCACACGGACCTGAACCGTGCGCGTCTGCCAATTCCGCCATTCCTGCACACAAGTAATATAATATATAGTTTTATAGTATTTGTCAATTGAAAATTGAAAAAAAATTAAAAAAATTACAAAATTTGCAAAAGCTGTAAATGAGTATAGAGATCATATGCAATTTTTTATCTATGCCGGAGTAATATTTTGCGATATAATAAACACACTCCAAAGTGAAGAGTCCGCTAAAGCAGGAGCAAAATAAAATTTTGAAGGAATAGGGAGGTTTTATGAACAAAAATGAATTTGCAGTAACGCCGCCAATGGGATGGAACAGTTATGATTATTATGATACGACGGTTACGGAACAGGATGTGAAGGCCAATGCGGATCATATGGCGGCACATTTAAAAGGACATGGCTGGGAATACATTGTAGTGGATATTGAATGGTATGCGCATAAGGCGGGAAGCAAAAGGGAGGTTTATCAGTACATTCCTTTTGAAGAAGTGGAAATGGATGAATATTCGAGACTTTTACCGGATCCGGCCCGGTTTCCGTCTTCTGCCGGCGGGAAAGGATTTAAACCGTTGGCAGATTATATACATAATCTGGGTTTAAAGTTTGGTATTCACATTATGAGAGGGATTCCAAGAAATGCTGCCCATAGGCATACCGGAATCTTGGGAACGAACGTGACAGCGAACGAAATTGCCAATCCTTATTCGATCAGCCGGTGGAATCCCGATATGTACGGCGTTGATCCGTCCAAAGCGGGGGCGCAGGAGTATTATGACTCTATTTTTGCTTTGTACGCCGAATGGGGGGTAGATTATGTAAAATGCGATGATATCTGCAATACGAATATGTATCCCCATGATCCGTATTCCGCAAGGGAAGAGATTGAAATGCTGCATAAAGCAATCATGAAAACAGGACGGCCTATCGTACTGAGCTTGTCTCCGGGACCGGCGTTGATCGAGCAGGCATGGCATTATGAGACTTATGCAAATATGTGGCGTATTACGGACGATTTTTGGGATAAGTGGGAGCTTTTGCTCAATATGTTCGAGCGTTGTGAACTTTGGCAGAAGCATGTGTCTGAAGGCTGTTTTCCGGACTGTGATATGCTGCCGCTGGGATGGCTTGGAAAAGGATTCGGCCATGAATGGTATACGAATTTTACGGAAGACGAACAGAAGACTATGATGACGCTTTGGTGCATTTTCCGTTCCCCGCTTATGTTGGGATGTGAGCTTACGAAGTTGGACGAGAAGACCGCAAAGCTGATCACCAACGACAGGGTTCTGAAGCTTTTGAAAGACAGCGAAGGCGCAAGGCAGATCGAAAGAGACGCTTGCCATGCGGTATGGTTCAGTAAGGATATAAGAGAAAACGCCTGCTATCTGGCTATGTTCAATTTTACGGAGGAAAAGAAGGAACTGGCGATAACGGCAGAAAAATTGGGAATTGGCGGGATCCGCACGATAGAGGAATTATGGAGTGACGAGACGATTCCGGCTGCAGACAAGGAGATCCGGGCAGAAATAGCGTCCCATGGCGCAGTATTATTAAAAATAGGACTTGGCGTATAAACGACCATGGTGTGGGAGTTGACGAATCATGAAAGACAAGTTTCTGTGTTTAGGGATCTCATAAGAAAAAGCATGATATGTCATAAGGCGAAATATAATGAATAGAAAGGAACAGATGCATTAGAAAATGTGTATGGTATTTGGCGGGCCATATACATGAGAGAAAGGAATCTATGCAGGAAATTATTGTAGCCTTAGTGGATAAGTTCGGTTATTTCGGCATTCTTTTACTGATCGCGGTGGAAAATATTTTTCCGCCGATTCCGTCGGAGGTGATACTGACTTTCGGCGGATTTCTGACTACCTATACGTCGCTCAGCGTCGGGGGCGTTATCCTGTTTTCCACATTGGGATCTTTGGCAGGCGCGCTCGTTCTATACGGGGTGGGAAGAATCTTTCATAAGGAACGTCTTATGAAGCTTGTATCGGGAAAGACGGGAAGGATGCTGCGGCTGAAAGCGGAAGATATTGAAAGCGCGGAAAGCTGGTTTGAAAAGAGGGGAAGTACGACGGTATTTTTCTGCCGGTTCATCCCAATCGTCAGAAGCCTGATCTCTATTCCGGCTGGGATGAGCAGAATGCCGATGTCTCCGTTTTTGCTCTATACGACGGCAGGATCGGTTATTTGGAATACCGTGCTGGTAGTGATCGGAAGCGTTGTAGGGGAAAATTGGGAAAGAGTAGTGGAAACGGTCGGCATGTATTCGGACTTGACGCTCATTGTTCTGGTCATTGTTTTTATAAGCGCCTTATGGGGATTTTATCATAAGAAAAAGTCGAAAACAAAAAGAGCGGTATAAGAAAAGTACGCTGGATTCCGGAGAATCCCAGCGTACTTTTTTATGTTTTTTTAATAAATGAACGAAGAATTGTGCATCCGTTTAGAAATAATCATTATAAATAGAACCGGAGTTGTAATTATTCGTATAACTTCCTTTTGCGGAATAAGTATTTGCTTTTGCCGCTTCGGAGGTTGCTTTCTCATTCATATAAGAAGCATATGAAGATACCCGGTCGCCGTAGGAATAATTCTCATTGAACAGTGATTTTACGCTGTCTTTGCCGGCCGACTGGAAAACTGTTTTATCAATGGAAAGTTTGTTGTCGCTGCCAGCGGTGATACCGATTCTTTCAAGCATATTTTTATATGACTGCGTTAAGTTAGTCATCATGTTAAGTCTTTGCGTAATAGTGGAAACGTTTGATTTACCGGCCGCATCCACCACTGAATTATAGTTATTTACAAAAGAGGAAACCGCATTGAAAAGAGCGTCTTCTTCTTCGCTTTCAAATACGGAGCCGGAACCCGTTTTAAGTAAAGCGTCTGCCGCGTTCTCTAATTTGCTGGTACTGTCTTTGATGTTGGTAAGGGAATCGGCGTTATCTTTGCTGGTACTGGTGCTTCCGGTTGTGCTTGTATTGGTATTAGTCTTATTTGTCGTAGCAGAAGCGCCCTCCGCCGTTGCTTTGTTACTTATGTAAGAAGCATAAGAGGATATTCTGTTACCGTAAGAATAATTGTCGTTGAATAAGGACTTCACCGTATTTACATTTGCAGAGCGGAAAGTTTCTTCATCTATGGAAAGTCTGTTACCGTCTATTGTAATGCCGACTTTTTCGAGAAGGTTCTTATTTGCCTGCGTAGCGTTTACCATCATGGAAGCTCTGTGCTGAATGGTAGGAGTATCCGACATACCGGCAGAATCCAGTGTAGCGTTGTAATCTTTTACAAAGGAAGAAACTGCGTTGAAAAGGGCGTCTTTGTCGCCGCTTTCAAAAACAGAATCGGAGCCGGTCTTTTGCAATGTATCAGCAGACTTCTTTAAATCTTCGGCATTTTGTTTGATCTTTGTAAGCGTCTCCACAGAGTCTTTTGACTTTTTAGCGGGATCGGGTTTATAATTTGCCGTTTTTCTTGCAGAAGTTGCAGTAGAGGTACTGTTCTTTGCGTAATAAGCTTTCATCAGTTTGCCGTAGCTGCCGTTTTTAATAGAAGCGTAGTCGGCAAGGAAATTGTTCATCCCGCCGCCGGAAGAACTTGAAAAAATGCTTGAAAATAAGTTTGAATAGTTGTTTCTTGAATTAATGTTCATGTAATCACTCCTTTGAATTTGATTATTGGGCATCCGTGCCACATGTTGCCGATTCCTTTTACACCTGCGAGTATACATCAAGTTGGTATGCAACGATTGATGTTTGCCATATATGGCTACCGCCGTATATGAGGCTGTCATAGAAACGATGCCATATAGACATATTCTAGTTTTATTATAATTACTATCGGCATATTTTACAAGAAAATTTAGGAAAATATGCCTAAAAGTTAAAAAATTACGAGGTAAGCAGGGCATACCCTGCAGTGTGTTCGAAAAGTTTCCTGACAGTTGATTTTATTTCGAAAAGTATCGTGCGAATCCATTGTATTCAAAGAAAGGCCGGGATATAGTATTGATAGGGGACAAACAATGGAGAGACCCGGAAAGGAAGGTTTTTATGGACCGATTGAATATTGCGGAAAATATTGTGCGTTTAAGACATGAAAAGAGGATGACGCAGGAACAGCTGGCGGAGTTTGCAGGGGTTACGAAAGCGTCCGTATCGAAATGGGAAACGGGACAGAGTATGCCTGATATTATTATCCTGCCGCGTCTGGCCGCTTTTTTTGATGTGACCGTCGACGAGTTGATCGGTTATGTACCGCAGCTTTCCAAGGAACAGATCCAAAGCCTGTATCTTACATTTGCAGCGGAATTTGCAAGCTGTCCTTTTGAAGAGGTGATGGCGAAAACGAAGAACTATGTAAAAAAATATTATTCCTGTTATCCGTTCCTGTTTCAGATCTGCGTTTTGTGGCTCAATCATTATTCGTTGGGAAAAAGTGAAGAAAGCCGGTCAGAGACGTTACATTCTATTTTGGAACTATGCGGACATATCATGGAAGGATGCCGGGATGTCAGGATTACGGACGATACGGTTGTTTTACAATCCATAGTCTGGCTGCAGACCGGGCAGACCGCCGAGGTGATTGAAGCGTTGGAAGAAATATCGAAACCATACAGATTGTGGGGACAGAGCGGGGCCATGCTTGTACAGGCATATCGGTTGGAGGGAAAGCAGGATAAAGCCGAAAGTTTTGCGCAAATCAGCATGTATAATGCAATCATGTCTTTGATCGGGATGGCATCGATCTATATTTCTCTGCGGATGGACAATTTGGCGGACTGCGAGCCGACGATAGACCGGATCGGCGAAGTGGAACGGATCTATTCTCTGGCCAAAGTGAATCCGAATCAGATTGCCGGATTTGAGTATCAGGCAGCGTCGTGTTTTGCCCGTCACGGGAAAAAGAAAGAGGCGTTGGCACATGCGGGGAAATATGTGGAATGCCTGCAGGAACTGTTTGCATCCGGCCGGCTGCTTTTAAGGGGGGACGATTATTTTGATCAGATTGAAGAATGGTTTGACGAAACCGGTACCGGAGGCAATCCGCCCCGGAGCAGGGAATTGGTGCTGGAAGAGGTAAAGCGCTCTTTTTCTAATCCGCTCTTTGCCATACTGGAAGGGACTCCGGAATTTGAAAAAATAAAAAAGAAACTGGAAAATTTATCTTAAGGGAAAACCTTAAAGGAGAGGTGAACATGAATATGAATATTAGAGAAATCTTACCGTTCTTAATTCCGCTTGCCATTGCGCAGTTTGCACTATTGGGGTATGCGCTGTGGCATATACTTACGCATAAGAATTACAAACGGGGAAACCGTATGACGTGGATCGTGATTGTGATCGTGGGAATGCAGTTTATCGGACCCGTTTTATATTTTGTTTTAGGAAAAGAAGAGTAAGGGAACTATCTGCGTGGCGGAGAAGAGGAGGATAGATATGGATATTTTAGAAATTTCTGATGTAGCCAAATCTTTTGGTAATGTGAAGGTGATCGATCGGCTAAGCTTTTCCGTGCCGGAGCATTCGGTATTTGGGTTTATCGGGCAAAACGGCGCAGGTAAGACTACGACGATGAAAATGGTACTGGGCCTGTTAAAAACGGATGCGGGGGAAATCTCCGTAAACGGAGAAAAGGTGTCTTTCGGGCAGACCGCTACGAACCGCTTTATCGGTTATCTTCCTGATGTGCCTGAATTTTACGGTTTTATGACTCCGGCTGAGTACTTGCTCATGTGCGGGCAGATTACGGGCATGGGAAAGAAGGAGAGCAGGGAGAAGGCGGAGGAACTTTTGAAACTGGTAGGGCTAAAAAATGCGGATAAGCGTATTCAGGGGTTTTCCCGTGGAATGAAACAGCGGCTTGGCATTGCGCAGGCTTTGCTAAATAGTCCGAAACTATTGATCTGCGACGAACCGACGTCGGCCCTTGATCCGGTCGGGAGAAAGGAAATATTGGAAATCCTGCATTCGGTAAGGGAACATACAACGGTGATCTTTTCCACCCATATCCTTTCGGATGTGGAACGGATCTGCGACAGGGTCGCCTTTTTGCATAAAGGGAAGATAGCGCTGGAAGGAAGGATAGATAAATTGCAGGATCTCAGGAAAGGGGACAGAACAGAACTGGAGTTCTGTACTCCGCAGGATGCCGGACGGTTCGCTTCGCTTCTTGAAGGATGTGTGCGCTTGGATCCGGTGAAGATCCGCATCATAAACAAAAAAGAAAGCGATATGGTAGGAATCCTGAGCATTCTGGCACAAAATAAAATTCCTGTAAGGCGGCTGGAAAGGCTGGAACCGACTTTAGAGGAGTTATTCATGGAGGTCGTAGCGTGAAATTGAAAATTTCACGATCCTGATTAGTATGCCCGCTAAAGCGGGCAGATGGGAGTTAGCGTGAAAATTTCACGATCCTGATTGGTATGCCCGCTAAAGCAGGCAGATGGGAGTTAGCGTGAAAATTTCACGATCCTGATTGGTATGCCCGCTAAAGCGGGCAGATAAGAGTCAGCGTGAACACGATTGTAATTGATATACCTGCTGGAGCAGGAAGATGGGAGTTGACATGAAACAATTATCTGCATTTACAAAAAAAGAGTTTTTGGAGCAGATCAGGACAGGGAAACTGCTTCTGCTCGGTATCATCTTTTGTCTGTTTGGGATCATGAATCCTGCCATTGCCAAGCTGACGCCGTGGATGATGGAAATATTATCGTCACAGCTTGCAGAGAGCGGAATGATCGTTACCGAAGTCAGGGTAAACGATATGACTTCCTGGACGCAGTTTTTCAAAAATATGCCGATGGTACTTATAATTTTTATCGTTATGTTCAGTGGGTGTCTGACCACGGAGTATCAGAAGGGAACGTTGCTGAACATGATCACAAAAGGAATGAAGCGTTGGAAGATCATTGCCTCTAAAACGGCGGTGATCATGGTTCTCTGGGTAGCAGGATGCCTTTTAAGCTTTGGGATCACTTTAGGTTATAACGCTTATTTTTGGGGAAATGATACGGTCCAAAACATAGAAGCTGCGGCAGGATTTTTTTGCCTGTTCGGATTATGGATTTTGGCGGCGCTGATCATGGCGTCCGCTCTTTGTCGGCAGACTTTTGCCGTGATATTGGGAACGGGGGCGGCCTATCTTGGGGCTTATCTGATTGGCATGTTCCCGCCTTTCAAACCGTATTCGCCGTCCTGTCTTTTGGACTCGGCCGGTCTGCTGACGGGGGCAAACTCGGCAGGAGATTATCTGTGGGCTGTTTTCATTACGATTTTGCTTATGTTCATACAGGGAGTCGTTGCTATTATTGCTTTTAACCGGAAAACCTGCTTGTGAAAACTTGTCCTGACGGATATAATGGAGTGAGAATAAGACGGTGCGACGTTTACCGTAACCATCCGGCCCACCGTGGGGGCTATGCGGTAAAGGCACGGAAACGGAGAAAAGGATGATACGGACATTTGATGCGCATAAGATCAGAGAGCAGCAGGAACTAACGGGAAAGCTTTGGCAGTTTCCCTCCCTGTCAGGAAGAATACGCAGGACGCAGCTACATGGTGGCAACGCCAAGCTGTTTTGAAAGCTATCCGGATTTTGGCGGTTATCGGGGAGAAGCGGTCTATAAGACTGTTTTTTGTGCAGGCGGAGCAGGTGATCCGCGAAATGATACCGGCCCATTACAACCATCCGTCTATTTATATATGGGGTATCCTGAATGAGTGCGCCAGCAAGACCGAGTATGGAAAGGAGCGCCATACAAAGCAATTGTCCTCGATCAAAGAGCTGGATCAGACAAGGCCCCATTCGTTTGCGGGCTGTAAGTTTAAAACGGATATCTGCTTCGGGCTGCCTGATGTGGTGTCTTACAATATTTATCCGAAATGGTATCATGATACTCCGGTAGGGGAATATTTGGACGATCTGTATCAGTGGGTGCAGAAGGAAACGGAGGGGAGGGGCAAACCGTTTTTGATCACAGAGATCGGGGCGGGAGGGATTTACGGCTACCGCAATCCGTATCATTCCAAATGGACAGAGGAATATCAGGCCAGAACGCTGGAGGATCAGGTAAGATCGGTATTGGAATATCAGGATTGCTGCGGTGTTTATATCTGGCAGTTTTGTGATATCAGGATCAGTGAGGAATGGTTTGGGACGCGTCCCCGCACGATGAATAATAAAGGGATCGTGGACGAATACCGTCGTAGGAAACTTGCTTATGACGTGGTAAAAAAGATCTTTGAAGAGTACGGCGATTATATGGAGTGAACCGTTGTAAATTTTCCGGCGGAGAATACAAAATTCCTGCCGGAAAATTGTTTCCCGGAAACCTGATAGAAATATGCTCTATTGAAATAATAGTGTTTTATTTTTTGTGTCTAAAACCGCCCCTCTGCCAATAGGAAAAATTGCATGATTGGAGCCATGACCAAAATCGTCACAATAAGCCACAGGAATATTATATTTTTTACCAAACCGCTCCAGTACTTCAAACAACAGTGGCGAAATATCATCTGAATAGTGTCCAAACAACAAACCTGTTACTTGTTCCATCAACCGGCTTTGTCCAATACGAGTTAAGAACATGCTGACATCCTGAACGGATTGAAATTTATCCAATTCTTCAATAAATAATATATAATTCCTGTCTGTTTGATATGGAAAGAATCTGTTTCCCAGAGTCAGAACAAAATTAAGTAAATATCCGCCAACAAGTCTTCCTTCGCAACATCCCTCTGTTATAGTATACCAATCACTATTACTGATATAATCTGTTACAGCTCCATCAATCAAATGGGAAACAAATTGTTTTCTGTCGTATTCGCTGATATTATCAAATAATCCCGGAGTCTGCCCATAGTATGTCGTTATGCCGGTGTTAGCATATATAGCATTCAGTATAGATGTTCCATCACTATAACTCAAAAAAAGCTTCGGAGTTTCTTTTATTCTGTTATAATCAATATACGGAAGTAAATCTACACTTCCATACCCCCCGCCAAAGAATACCAGCCTTACATTTTCGTCATATATCATCTCGTTCAAATCATCAACACGCTCGGCTACACTTGCAGTATATTTATAAGTGTCTTTATAAATATTTTTGCCGAATTTGATGTGAAATCCTAATTTTTCAATGCCCTTTGCGTACTTTTCGTAATCATTTTGATTTGCTACCCAACTTGGTGATATTATCCCAATGGTATCGCCATGTTTTAACGAATTCATATATTTCTCCTTTCGCAACATTCCTGGGTTCCATCTGTAAGGGGTAATTTTAATCCCCCCAATTCGGGGGGATTAAATCATTCCAAGACCTTTGCAGCCTGTTCTTCCAAAATGCGTTTGTATGATACAGCTATTCTTTGATGTTAGCCATATTTTTCATAGGTTCTCCCCATTTTCCGAGATATCTTCCATCAATGGAAGAATAGGTTTCGCCGCCCGGGGCTAATACCGGAGCAGCCTGCATCAATCTTTCTGTAAAGGGGATCGTTGTATCCAGCAGTCGTTCATCCTGAGTTACATTACGGATTAAACAGAGAAAAATATCTGAACCATCTCCCATAGGGATTGCTTTTTTCACTTCCAGTTCAAAACTAACAGGGCTTTCTGCAATGGTTGGCACATCTAACACTTGTCCCCACTCTACGGTAGGCAGGCGCTTCATCTTATCAGGTGTGGTTCTGCCACAGGTACAACCATAATAATCTGCCAAAGGCAGTAGATGTTCAGATACGAGGTTAGCTGAAAATACACCGTTTTTGCGTATCAAATCCTTGGTCTGTTTTTCCTCGCCTATACAAGCCATTACCCCGAGTCCCTCTGAAGAACGATAATATCCGAACCAACAGAAAAGACCAAAATGAGGCTGCCCATCTTCCTGTTTTGTGCCATAAAGAAATAACGCTTGCGGACAGTAATCATTATCAATCTTAGTTTTTACCTTTGCCATCATGTACATCCTTTCCTTTTTTTTAACGCTTGTTCCGCTTGCTCCAAGTTGGAAACAATACGGTCAAGATACTGTTCTAATTCCTTGATTTCCGCCTTTTCAAAATCCTTAAAAAACAAGCTATTCATTTGCTGGGAGACTTGATTATAACGTTTCTCCAATGCACGGGCCTGGGGTGTCAGGCTAATTATGCTTTGACGCCGGTCAGAAGCTGAAATTTCCCGACGGATTAAGCCATTTTCTTCCATTCTACAAAGCATCGCAGTAAGTGTATTTTTTGCCAATCCCGTCTTTTGTGCAAGTTCCACAATAGGAATGCCTTCACTTTTCCATAACACATAAAGAATATTCCCTTGCGGTCCATTAAATTCATCTACACCACATGTATGCAAAAGCCGATCAAAAACTCTCCCTTGAACCTGTTTAATATGAGAAATCAAAAAACCTGCTCGTGTTTCCAGTGATATCACACCTTTCCCTGTTCCACCGCTTCACAAGGATAGAAGCGGTAGTTTTGCCGTACAGCATAAAAAAGGACGTCTCCTTTTCATAATCACAATGGTACTATATAGAACTTATTCTGTCAAGTTTCAAATTTTAATAAAGGGCAATCCTAAGACCGCCCACTCTCTATACACATATCAACGCAGTCTCTGTATTTGCCCTGCCGTATGAGCTGGTTTTTCAGCTCTACAAGGCTATGTAAAAGTAATGATTTCTCCCCGCTGTCTATATATAGATGGGCTTTCTTTTCCCTCATACCGTCCATCGTCCTTTTTTGGCTTCATTATACCGTTAAGGGGCTATTGGGTTACAAGTTATCAAAACGTTTATTTGATTTCTTCTTTCTTGAACCTATACAGACTTGCGACTATCCCCAGTAAACCCATAATCAAAATGATCAAGGATGAAATCTTTTTGGAACAGCCCAGACGGGATAAGTGTCCCGCTACAAGAAAATAGGAAACCGACCACGGATAAAATCCTGCTATCGGAGAATTTGACAAAACAACATTGATTAAACTAATAGTAACCCTCCCCAAAGCATTTTTATAAAGAAGAAGAGAAAAGACGGAATGGTAAGCTGTGTTACTGGAATAAAACAGTTACATAAAAGAGCTAATATCAAAATTTCCAACCATGAAACCAACATAAACATGAAATGAATGGTACGATGAAGTTGTCAGAGCCATTACGGAAAAGGAAGCGCAAAATGAGCGGCTGGCAGGCTTCATCAAAATTTTGAAGGCACAGGATGGCATCATTGCTGAATTTGACGAAAGGCTTTGGAGCAGCATGGTGGATTTCGTGACGGTTGGCAGGAATAAGGAAATGGCAGTGGCTTTCCGGGACGGCACGGAGATAAAGATATAACGAATATGGAAATTTTCGGTCGAGTGTTTTTTCTTAAGGGGGCAGAAAAATTCATTAATCTGTGGTATAATGTCTTATCTGATTCCCATCGCAGAAGAGTGAGGATGATAGAAAAACGATTTGAGGAGTTTCAATAAATAGCATGATTAATTTGAGCAGACTTGAAGAGATAAAGGACTTGAGGACGGTGTGGCCGCATGAAGCCCTGGACTTTACTCCGTGGCTTTCGCAGGACGATAATATTGCGCTCCTTGCTGATGCTATAGGGCTTGATATTACTGTAGATGAGACAGAATCCTCCGTGGGGGACTTCAATGTTGATATCTTTGCGTCTGAAACGGGGACGGATCGGAAAATCATTATCGAGAATCAACTGGAGGACACCAACCACGATCACCTGAGCAAGCTGATAACCTATGCATCCGGCAAATCTGCGGATGTAATCGTATGGGTGGTAAAACATGCTCGTGAGGAACATAAGGCTGCTATTGAGTGGCTGAACAACCACACAGATGAGAAAATTGGCTTCTTCCTCTGTGAAATAAAATTGTATCGTATAGGCGCTTCCGAGCCAGCCGTGAAGTTTGAAGTCATTGAAAAGCCAAACGACTGGACAAAAGAAGTAAAAAAGAATGAGTCCGCGAACGAAACGCAGCAGCAGAGATATGACTATTGGGTGGCGTTTCAGGATTACGCTTTTCAGAATACGGAGTTTGCAAAGAGCTTCAAGAGAAGAAAGCCGTCTATGGATCATTGGATGAATTTCAGCGTAGGTTCTTCTGCCTGTCACATTGCCGTGTCACAGATTCAAAAGCGTAATGAACTGGATGTGGAATTGTATATCAGCGAAGATAAAGACCTGTTCCACTCCCTTTTCCAGAGCAAAGATGCCATTGAATCTGATGCAGGGTTGACATTTGACTGGCGGGAACTGCCGGAGCGTAAGGCAAGTCGCATTGTTATTGAGAAGAACGTGACTTTCAGTGATAAGAATCAGTGGAATATCCAGTTTGACTGGCTGATTGATGTCATGATTAGTATGAAGAAAGCATTCAAGAAGTACATCTGATTTTTCAGGAAAGGTGGTATGTATGAGAGGCAGTGCTAAAGTAATAAAATTTACTACTGTTATGTCAATCTTGTTTTTGGCATTGACTTATTTTACTACGGTAAATATCGAAGCACATATAATCGAAATGAATACGATATGGCTTTCAAATAATCTTGCTCTTACAGTATTTGGAGGTGCATTTGCAAGTATGCTTGTAGTTTTGGTTTGTGAGGTGCAAAAATATATTACTGCCAAGGCATCTATGGAGGAATACATATTTTATCAGGCTCTTTATTTGTATCATGCATTATTTTTGATGCAACAAAATATTTTTGATCATCAAAAAAATGCAGAGGCTGGTGTTCCAGATAATCTTTTGGATGAAACGACAAGAATGATACAAAGCGAGATTTATGCTTTGCAGAGTACAGATTATGCGCCATTTAGTCAAAAAAATCTTTTGCTGATAGCGCATCGAAAATTTTGTAACAGAACGGCGATAGATATGCAACCAATTATGAATGGTCGCAATGCTGTAAGGATTGCAATTAATAAGGTAAAAATAAGCTGTTTGAAACAAAGCATCCCAGATAAAATAGTGACTTCTGTAGAAGAGCCACTTCAAACAGTGTTATCTGTTCAAGTTCGCAGAGTTTCAAGTGCTTTGAAAGAAGTGGATGAGTATATAAACGATATAGATAAGTATTGCAATTATCGATTTGGCTGGGAAAAACAACGAGAACGGATACATTCTAATTATGTGAATGTTTTTGAGGCATGGAATTTTGATAAAGAATTTAAAAAATAGGTCTAAAACAATAACAGTCTATTCAATAATGCTTTAGATTGCCATTGCTAGAAGGGGGTGCAAATGCACCCGGTGCGTGTTCATCGTTACCATAGTACAGAGTTGTAAAAGTTACATTGTATCATTTTAGTAACGGCAACCGACCCTTGTATGGGGAGTGGACATATTCTTGTATATGCATTTGATGTGTTGATGGAAATTTATAGAGAATGTGGCTACTCTGATAGGGATGCGGCTCTTAACATTGTGCAAAATAATCTTTTGGGATTAGATATAGATGACCGTGCGTATCAGATAGCATATTTTGCGGTAATGATGAAAGCAAGAAGTTACAACAGAAGGGCGTTGTCGCAGGGAATATGGCATAATCTTTGTGCTATTCAGGAAAGTAATGGTATTGAACGGTTTACTTGTGAGGATTTAACAACTGATAAAGAGAAAAATCAAGTTGGAGAGTATTTGGTTCGACAGTTCAGAGATGCAAAAGAAATAGGTTCTCTTGTTTCGATTGAAAAAAAGGACTATAAATCATTTGCAGAGTACTTATTGAATATTGAAGCACAGGGGCAGATAGATTTTACCCAAAGTGGCTGGTTACAGACAGTTCAGCCATTAGTCTTACGACTGACAAAACAGGCAGAGATATTGTCTGAAAAGTACTGTGTGGTAGCAACAAATCCGCCTTATTTGGGCAAAATGCAAGGGCAGTTGAAGAAATTTGTAGTTGATAATTATAAAGACTATTCAGGTGATTTATTTGCTGCTTTTATGTATAGGAATTTTGATTTTTGTATAAATTGTGGGTATTCTGTATTCATGACACCGTTCGTGTGGATGTTTATTGGTGCATATGCAAAATTACGACAATACATTATATGCAGAAAGAGTATTATTTCGCTAATTCAGATGGAATATTCTGCGTTTGAGGAAGCAACGGTACCTATATGTGCTTTTGTGATGAAGAATGGTGTAAATATGGGAAAAGGAAACTATATTAAATTGTCAGAATTTAAAGGGGGTATGGAAGTACTGAGAAGGAAGGTACTTGAAGCACTATCGGATAGTAGGTCAGGATTTTTTTATAGTGTTTCACAAGAACAGTTTATGAATATTCCAAGTATGCCAATAGCGTATAATGCTCCAAATGGAATTTTTGAAGCATTTTTGACATTTGATAAAGTAGATGCTTTTTATGAAGTGCGTAACGGAATAACAACAGGGGACAATAATTTATTTTTGAAACTATGGTTTGAAGTGTGTGTGCCAACTAATAAGTGGTATGCGTGTAATAAGGGCGGTTCTTTCAGAAAGTGGTATGAGGAAATATTTAAGGATTTAAGAAAAAATGAGCCGGGAACATATAAATTTATAAATGAGACAAATCACATTGAAAATGACTATGTGTTTCAGTTGAATCCGCTTGAGTTTTATACTATTCCTGAATTATATTTGGTTAAATTGAGACAAGCAATAGAGCATATATAAAATGAAAGCATTGAATTTCCCGAAGGGATTTGTGAAAGGAGACAGCAATATGGATTTAGCAACAATACAGTCTATGCTGAAAATAGGAGAAACCGTAGCTGTTGAGTTTAAGCGTTGTGGGAATGGAATTGAATCAGATACCTATGAAACGGTATGCTCATTTCTAAATCGTTTTGGAGGCGATATATTTCTGGGCGTATTAAATGACGGTACAGTTTTCGGTGTGCAAAAAAAAATGGTATCAGATATGATTAAGAATTTTATTAAGGTGGTGAGTAATCCGGCGTTGTTTTCTCCTACGGTATATTTAGTGCCGGAAAAAATTGATTATGATGAGGAACGTACAATCATTCATATTCATGTTCCACCAAGTTCAGAAGTGCATAGTTATAAAAAGGTTATTTATGACAGAGTGGATGATGCAGATGTTAAGGTAACGGCTACCGGAGCGATTGCACAAATGTATATCCGGAAACAGAATATTTTTACGGAAAAGAAGATATATCCGTATGCGAAATTAGAGGACTTGCGGTTGGATTTATTGTCGAAAATCAGAATTATGGCACAGAACCATGCAGGTGGAACACATTCTTGGAAATCCATGGATGATGTTGAACTGTTAAAGAGTGCAGGATTATACGGACGGGATATTGCTACAGGAGAGGAAGGATACAATCTTGCTGCCCTTATGCTTTTGGGAAAAGATGATGTTATCTTAAATGTTGCTCCGGCGTATGTGACAGATGCTCTTGTCCGTAAAGTGAATGTGGACAGATATGATGATAGGGAAGTGATAAAGACTAATTTGATTGAAAGCTATGACAGGTTGATGGATTTTGGAAAAAAGCATTTGCCGGATAAATTTTTTTTGGAAAATGATGTAAATAAAAGTTTAAGAAATACGATTTTAAGAGAAATGGTAAGCAATGTTTTGATGCACCGGGAATTTACCAGCAGTTATACAGCAAAATTTGTGATTGAAGCAGAGCGTATGTATGTTGAAAATGCCAATCGTTCATTGGGCGATGGATTTATTACGGAAGATAACTTAGAACCAATTCCAAAGAATCCGATTATTGCTTCGTTCTTTAGAAATATCGGATATGCAGACCAGCTTGGTTCCGGCGTTCGTAATTTGTTTAAATACAGCAAATATTACTCGGGAAAGATACCGGAATTTATTGAAGGCGATATTTTTAGAATTATTGTTCCGTTGGACGATTCGTATTCGTATGATTTTGGTACTGTTGAAAATAAAAGTGCCGATAAAGTGCCGATAGGTGCCGATAAAGTGCCGATAAAAAATTATGAAAAAGATTTATCAGAACAAGAACGATTAATAGTAGCATATTTAAAAGAGTATGATAAAATTACGACAAGTAAGGCAGAGGAAGTACTAGGAGTAAAACAAAGAAGGGCTAGAGATATTTTAAAAGAGCTAACAGAAAAGGGAGTGCTTATAAAATCCGGCACATATAAAAGTACGGTATATGTATTGAATGCGAAGGAGAATGGCTGACATGGGCGAATTCAATGAGTTTAGAGGAATGCCCGAGACGGATGACAGACGAGATATTATCAAGCAAAAACTTCGTCAGTATTATGACGGAAGAGTTGTGCGTAAAGATTTGACAAAGTCTATTAAAGAGGGAGCAAATGTTCCAGTATATGTATTGGAATATTTGCTTGGACAATACTGCAATTCAGATGACGAGAATATTATTAACGAGGGAGTGGAGAATGTAAAAAGAATTCTTCGTGATAACTATGTGCGTCCGGACGAAGCACAAAAGATTATGTCACTTCTTCGTGAACGTGGCAGTTATACGGTAATTGACAGAATAACCGTTGTATTAAATACAAAAGAGGATAGATATGAAGCAACTTTCTCCAATTTAGGAGTTAAGGGGATTCCTATTAGTTCAGAATATGTAAAGAATTATGACAGACTTCTTTGTGGTGGTATTTGGTGTATTTTACAGTTGATATCAGCATCAAAAGCGGAACCGATGTCAACTCTGTTATGCGTGACATGATGTCCGTCCTTCTGGAAGGCACACTGGATGAGGAACTGGACGAAGAACTTGGTTATTCCAAATACGATTACCGGAACAAAGAAACGGATAACAGCCGCAACGGATATTCCCGCAAAATCATGCATACCAGCTATGGTGACATGGATGTTGCCATTCCCCGTGACCGTAACGGCGACTATGAGCCGCAGCTTATCAAAAAGTACCAGAATACTGTCACACAGGACATGGAAGAAAAAATCCTCTCCATGTATGCCAAAGGCATGACCACCGGGGATATAGAGTCCCATATGACGGAACTCTATGACATGGACATTTCAGACAGCACCATCAGCGCATCACAGACAAAATACTCCCTATCGTGAAAGAATGGCAGGAACGACCTTTGGAAGAGATTTATGCAGTGGTATTCATGGATGCCATCCACTACTATGTCAGGAGCGAAGGGCGCATTGTAAAGAGGGCCGTCTATATTGTCCCCGGGATAGACATGTATGGGAAAAAGGATGTACCTGGCATGTATGTGGGGGAAAATGAGAGCGCCAAATTTTGGCTCTCTATTATGAACGGACTAAAGAACCGGGGCATGGAAGACATCCTGACCGCCTGCGTGGATGGGCTTACGGGCTTTCCGCAGGCAATAGAAGCGGTATATCCCCAGACGGAGATCCAACAGTGTATCATCCACCAGATCAGGAATTCTACAAAATTCGTTTCCTACAAAGATATCAAAAAGCTGATGGCGGACCTGAAACTTGTGTATGCCGCCCCGACAGAGGAAACAGCCCTGAATGAGCTGGAACTGTTTAAAGACAAATGGGATGCCAGATATCCGAAAATCTACAAATCGTGGCATGACAACTGGGCAACCCTTTCCACCTATTTCAAGTATCCGGAAGCGGTCAGACGCCTTATTTATACGACGAACGCCATTGAAGGATTCAACCGGCAGCTGCGGAAAGTGACAAAATCCAAAACCGTATTCCCAACCGACGACAGCCTGTTAAAAATGCTGTGCCTTGCAATGATGGACATCACGAAGGAATGGACAGGGCACCGTCAGGACTGGAGACAGATCCATTCCCAGTTAGAGATCTATTTTGAGGAACGTCTTGCTGGCAGGAATCTGTAAAAGATCCATGACCTGTATTGACAGTCAGGAAAACCTTTGTATAATACAGACAAGGGCAGACCCTGAAAATCCGGCTCTGCCCATTCGTAACTATTCACCTATCTTACATCAGATTTTGAGTTTACACAAAACTTGAAACGCTCTCCTTAAAGGCTATGACAGTGACGGTTATAGTCTTTTTTCATGCGGTAATTACCGTAAGAAATGAACCCATATTCCCACAAGTGGAGAAATACCCAACAACAGTATTCCTCAATCCAATCTCCCGACAATTAACGGAAGAAAACCACATATCAGCACCGAAACCAATCAATCATATCAATCAATATCACAGGAGGGCAAAGACCATGAACAAAAAGCAGGAACAGCAGATTTTAGATTATTACAGCACCACAGAGAAATATATCCACAGTAAGACACACCGACAATCATGGAACAATCACAGCAAGGGATAATTACGAACTGACAGGAAATCTCCCTAAATGCGTGGGCGTGGAGCGTATATGTGAGGGCGCAAATTTTCAGATACCTTTTAACGCTGATGAAATCAATCTAATCTATCAGTTTGGGGAGCAGAGCAAAACGGAAACGTGCGCCAGTCTGTCCGCCATTCTTCCGCAGATAAAAGACAGCGACACAAAGCAGATAGTAAGCGGCACATTGAAGAAATTAAATGCCCTGTCAGAAAAAACGTGTGCGGAACTGACTGCCACCACCAAAAGACGGAAATTGACTGAGCGTGACCATTCCATAAGGACAAGGTTAGCAAGAGCAAAGGAACAGGCAAAACAGCCGACAGTTGCCGAGGGAAAACCGCGCAGAACCCACAGCAAGGGAAAGGGGGATATGGCATTATGAAACTTTCCCGATACGAGCAGGAAACGATTGTCAATTACAATGCAGGAGAACAGACTGCCACCCTCTACACAAGGGATAAGGCGGTTATGAGGAAACTTGACACGCTTGTTGCCGACTTCCCCGACACATACAAATTGACGGAGCAAGACAAAGTATCTAAAACCTATTCCTTTCCAAAGTCACACGTCAGCCACCGCAAGCCGAGGACGGTCAGCACAGAGCAGAGGGAACGGGCAAGGCAGATGATGATTGCAAAGAATAGGGCAAAAGAAGATTAAGTAAAATTTAATGGAATTGTGTATACGGTTGTGGTAAAATAACAGCGTTGAGCAATTTGACGGAGGAACATATAGGAATGGAATTTGTATATACTAATGGTGACAACTCTGATTTTATCGAACTATGTCATAGTTTAGATAATTTTCTAAACGAACTTGTTGGCGGTGAAGAAAACAGGGCGGAATATATTCCGTATAATCGACTTGACGACATTCATGATGTAATTATTGCATATGATGACGATATTCCGGTTGGAATTGCCAGTTTCAAAAAGTACGATGATGAATGTGCCGAGGTAAAACGTGTCTTTATAAAGCAGAAATATAGAGGCAGAGGAATTTCAAATAAATTAATGGAATTGTTAGAGAATGCTGCAAAGGAAAAGGGATACCACTATCTAATCTTGGAATCTGGCGAACCACTTGTTGCAGCAATGGCACTTTATAGAAAAATAGGGTATGAAGTCATTCCGAATTATGGTCAATATAAAGATATGCCTAATTCTATTTGCATGAAAAAGGAATTGTAAAATTCTCATTTGTAAAGGAAATTACTATGTCAGTCAATATAGCAGAAACATTTGAATTACTGTTTAATAAGAATAATAATGTTGCATACAAGGCATTGCAGGAATTGCAAAAACAAAGCGAAGAAACGGATTGCGTCTATCCTTATATGGACAGATTAAGCAATATGCTTGATAGTGATAATTCTTACTTGAATAATGGATATTTTCTAAGTCACCTATTCCAACTATCCAACAGAGCTTGCCACCATGCCCGGCGACAGGTGCATCCTGCAACTGCGGGGCCTGTCACCGTTCTATTCCCAAAAGTACGATTTGAAACAGCATCCCGACTACTGATATACGGTGGAGGCGGACAAGAAGAAAAACGCCTTTTCGCTGGAGCGGCTTATCTGCCGCTGCATAAAAAAGCTCAATTCCAATGAGCAGTATACCGTGTACGAGACGGACGCGCCGGATGAAACGCCCATAGACGGGGACGAGGACATCCTCAACTATGACGATTTGGACGCCCCCGACGCCTTTGTATAGCTTTGGGATATTTTGTCCCAAGGAGTCACCTGCCGCCAGATATGGCGGCTTTTTTTGTGCCCGGGAAAATCCCGGAGAAATGGAGGGCTACGGCTCCGACAACCCCGGTTCCAATGCTCATGTACGGTAAAGAAGCAAGCAACCGAAAACAAGAGATAGACCGCCAGCGCCACACTATTCCGAACCAAAGAAACTAAAGACCAAAAGACAAACACTGTGGAAAGGTGCATAACAGGCTATGGAATCATTCATTTCTTGATATTTTTTTGTAAAGGAGGGCTTGAAAATTTGAGTCAAACAGGTATATTTAGGTTAAACAACCCAGTCAAACCAAAATAGTCAGAGGTGATTGTATGAGTGAAAGGTTCAAGGAGCTTCCGGCAGAAAAACAGCTTTCTATTTGTCGTTACAGATAATTAAATAGTTCGTTAATATGCTTAATATGATAATCTGCAAATTGAATGATAGATTTTCTCTGTTCAGCATTTTTCGTTTCAAGCATTTCAGAAAAGACGGTACTCATTCCTGCTTTCTTCGCACCACATAATTCATTTGAGCCACCATCTCCAACAAACAGACATTGCTCCGGGAATACATTCAAACGTTGCATTGCTAACTCATAAATTTGCCTGTCAGGTTTTAATAATCCTACATTGCACGAAAAGATAGAATCATCAAAATACCTGTATAATGGTGATTGGTTCCAATACTTACAATCAATGCAATCCGCATTACTGATTAGCCCCAATTTGATATCCTTTAATTTTAATTTTTGTAAAGTATCCAGTACTTCTTTCGATATCATTTTTAGAGCATTTTTCATTCTCTGTTCACGGGCAAATAAAACCTGCTCTTTTTGAACAGCGCTAACTTTAAACGGCATAAGAGATATTATCTTATCTATAATTTCTATTTCAGTTTTTACGAAACCCAAAGCTCTTTCGTGATACAGTATATCGTTCTCAGCGTATTGTTCCCACTCGCTGACAGACAAGTTTAAAATATCGTATTCATTGTTTGTTTTTTCATATGCAGGAACGATCAAAGTGAAAAATAAATCAAAATATATTGCCTTTATCATTTCTTCTCCTATAACTTCCAATCTATATATTTGATTACAAAATCTTTTTCTGCCATTTACAATGTATATTTATAAGTCATTTCCCATTGGGTCATAATTCCGAAAAGGGAGTAAAATAATCAGTTAAAATTGGTATGTGCGTTTCCACTATTTTTATTTCTTTCAATTCTTCCTTTGAAAAAAATTTAAGTTCAATTGACTCTTCACTACATTTTAAATCGGGCATTTTTTTAAGAGTAGTTGTGTATAAAGCCATGATAGACCTGATAACATTACCATCTGGGTATGCAATAATGATAGAGGGGTCATCATATAATTTACAAAATTTAATATCTTCATCAGATAATATAATTCCCGTTTCTTCAAAAGTCTCTCTTTTCACACATTCCAATAAAGTTTCATTGAGTAATAATCCACCACCAATGAAGGCCCATCTGTTACTGTCTTTTCGTGACTCAAGCAATACTTTGCCATTATAATTAATTAGGATGGTGGAACCTATATGATTTGGTTTGTTTGGTGCAGGTGCATTTAACTGTTTATAATAAAAAGCCGCTTTTCCCATTGTAATCATCTCCATGACACGATATTTGTCGATTTGAGTATAGCATACTGTTAAAAGTAATGCAATTTCATGGCATACAGATTATTTTGGGTTATGAAGGGATGAAATTTAAATAAAATCAAATGAAATATGAAACGTATGATGTTAATGAAAATGTGTTGAAAGCTGCACGTCAAATTATCGATATGGGTGTGCTCACAAAGAAGAGTTTTGATGATTGTCAACATATATCCTCATAATATAATTTGAAGATCCAATAAAAAAAGAAACCCCATCATTCCAAGGTTTCCTTTTCTCACTGCGGGAGATGGGACTTGAACCCACACGTCTATACAGACACAAGATCCTTAGTCTTGCCTGTCTGCCAATTCCAGCACTCCCGCATATCGCACAGTACCTTTATGTACCTTCCCCATATCATGAAGAAATCGCGACTGCAAAAAAGATAATAGCATTTCATAAGATCAAAGTCAATATATTTTTTAAATTTTTTTAGATTTTTTTAGATTTTTTATTTTTTTTACAGTTCTGTAAATGCGGCCGTTAACGACGCCGGCAATACCGGACTGCCGCAGGGCCGGAAACAGGCATGATTTCTGATCCTTCATCGCGTTAGAACTGAGGGCAGGACAGCCCTTGGCGGGCGTACTTGAACCTTTGGCCATGTCTGCGGCGCCTTACACCGCCAAAATGTCGCGGGCCACAGGCGTATAGAAAAGTTCCGCTACCTGCGTCCGGTCGGCGGTCTGGCCCAAGATCCACATCAACTTTGCCACAACTGCTTCGGTGGTCATATCGTAAGCCTCCAGTATGGGGAGGTTTTGTTTGATGCTGCTGCCCACATGGTACACGGACAAGTCGCTGCCTTCGTTCTCTACCTGCGTGGTCATGACTACTGTTTTACCGGCTGCCAGCCCTCTTTTTACGGTTTCATAATAATCTCCGGCATGATAAGAGGGAAGGCCGCCTACGCCGAAACTTTCGATGATCAGCGCATTGTTCTGGCTGAGGAGATATTCGGCCACGCCGCAGCCGATTCCGGGGACCAGTTTGAGCAAAGCTACCTTAGGATCGACAGTGTCGTAAAACCGGACCGGGGAAGGAACTTCCCAGTGGATATAGCGAATGATCCTGCCGTCCCTGACCAGTCCCAAAAGAGGGTAGTTGATGCTTGAGAATGCTTCAAAGCTTTTGCTGCGTGTTTTTCTGGCTCTGGTTCCCATAATGATCTTGCTGTTGAAGACCAGCATGACTCCGGGCAGATTTGATGAAGCCACGGTAAAAGCGTCCCGGAGGTTTTGTTTGCTGTCCGTAGTTTCAAAGCCGATCGGCTTTTGGGCGCCGGTGAGTATGATCGGTTTAGGGCTGTTTTGGACCAGATAACTTAAGGCGGCAGCAGTATAGGCCATAGTATCCGTACCATGGCTGATCACAAAACCGTCGTATTCATAAAACCGTTCCTGAATGGCAGATGCGATCCGCACCCAGTGTCCGGGCTGGATATTCGTGCTGTCCAAACTAAAGAGCTGGATACATTCCGCTTCGCAGATATCGAAGATGTCGGGAATATAGCGCAGTAACTGTTTGCTGGTAAGCTCCGGTTCCAAACCGTTTTCCCCCATTTCTGAGGCGATCGTGCCGCCGGTGCCGATGAGAAGTATCCGTTTTTTCTTCATTTTTGTAATCCGCCTTTCTGCGCCGCTTTATTGCACAGGCCCGTAAGCCTGCTATAATTAAAAATGCTCTTTTGCAATTTTTTGCCGGTTGAAATGCTTTGATTATACCCGTTTGCCAAAAGAAATGCAATGAAAAACGCAGCTGTAAAATACCTGCCGGCAACATATGCATAATAATCATTGACCGCCTGTCTTTTTATGAAGTATAATAGTGCTTGATTACATAAACTAAAGTTCGTGATAAGGAAGAGAGGGAAACGTTTTGAGACAATTTTTTGGTATGAGCCAAAGCGGAGATCTGCAGGAGGCAGTCAGGGGATTGAACCATCCGCAGCTGATCATGCTGTTATCCAACAGTGATCAATTTGAAGCGCATGTAAAAAAGTTGGAGGAGCTTTATCCTAAAGTTCCGAGCATCGGATGTATCGGCATGAGCTACGATACAAGAGTAGTGGAAAAGGGCGTGGGAGTCGTAGCTTTTTACGACGGCGTCAGTGCGACGGCAAATGTGCTGGAGGAAGTATCCACCATGCCGGTCAAATATATTGAGCGGCTGGAACAGGACGTACATAAGATCGATGCCTTCAGCGATAATACCATATGCATTGATTTTTGTTCCGGCAACGATGCCTGTGCGCTGACTACGATATATAGTCTGTTAAAAGGAAAAAATATTTCGCTCGTAGGCGGTACGGGCGATGCGGGAAAGGTTTCTGCAAACGGCAGGATCTATGAAGACGCGGTAGCCTATGCGCTTGTCAAAAACGAGCACGGCAAGGTAAAGGCTTATAAAGAAAATATCTATCATCAAATGGGCAATTACCGTTTTATAGCCTCTAAAACGGACAAGGCGAACTATATCATGGGACAGTTGAACGGGATGCCCGCTAAACAGGTCTATCAGGAGATCCTCCAAATTTCGGAGCAGGAGATACAGACCCAGACATTTAAAAATCCTTTCGGAAGGTTATGCGGAGATGAGACCTGTATCATATCCATTAAAGAAGTGAGTGGGAACGCCCTGACCTGTTTCAGGCAGGTCAATGATTCGGATGTGCTGATCATGCTGGAACTGGGAGACTATAAACAGATCGTAAAAGATACGATCCGCGCCATCAAAAATGATTTTCCTAAGATTTCAGCGGTATTTTCCGTCAATTGCCTGTTCCGTTATCTGTTGTTCAGTGATAATAACTATATGGACGAATACCTGCAGGAGATGAGCGCGCTTGGCAATCATGTCGGTCTGGTCGGATATGGCGAACATTATAACAACCAATTTGTAAACCAGTCCATGACATGCGTCGTATTTGAATAAAAAGAGGGTTGAATAAAATAGATGCCTGCTTTAGCGGGCAGGGAGGTATAGAAATGAAATTAAAGAAAAATTCCCGCAGCAAAGCGAAGAGCCTGTATCCGGTAGTGTATGTTACGGAAAGCCTGAAGGATTACCAGCAGGCGCTTGTGCAAAGCGAAGTGGAGTCCCTTTATGAATTGAGCATGGTGAGCCAGTCCTTTGGAAACGTGTTGAAAGATTCTGAAAATTTCAGGGAAACATTACAGGGATTTGAAGAGACTTTTTCCAATATCAATGCAGTATCGGGACAGTTTGCATCTGTGAAGGAAGACATTTCCCAGTCTGTTATCCAGGCGCAGACGGAGGTAGAAGAGTTAAGAAGCAGTTCTGCAACGGTGGAGACTTATTTTGAAGAAATGAAGACTACCTTTGAAGCTTTTGAGATGTCTCTTAAAGAGATCAAAGGATGTATGAACAAGATCGTATCTATTGCGGACCAGACGAATATCCTATCTCTCAACGCCTCCATAGAAGCGGCAAGAGCGGGAGAACAGGGGAAAGGTTTCGCCGTAGTTGCGGAAGAGGTAAAGAGCCTTGCCGAAGAGATCAAGAATCTGGTAGCAGCAGTGGATGTAAGTATCGGCGACGTGGAGCAGGGAGCGGATCAACTGAGCGCCAGCATCCAGACCTCTCATGAGGCGTTAGAACAGAGCCTGTCCAAAGTAGACGATACCTACGAAGTGTTTGACAATATCACGCAGGCGGCAAACGGCGCGACCGAAGTGCAGACGCAGATCTATCAGGTTATCGATAGTTCAAAGACCGAACTTCAGACATTGAATAGTTTTTTTGAGATCATGAAAAAACGGTATCAGGAAGTGGTACAGCATATCAATCGTGCCAGCAACATGGGAACGACAAAGAGCGCCATGTTTGAAGACGTGGATAATATGCTGTCCCAGATCCCGGCAATCATTAAGGATTATAATTAAGCTCTGCATGGTTATCAAGGTAAGTGTTAAGGATGATTTTTATCGACAACGGCAGCAGCCAGAGGGACGGACTGTTGCCGTTATTTAGGAAAGGCATTTTCAAAAGATCTGAAAAAAAGCGGTACGGTTATCGTTAAAAATGCAGCCTTCTGCGTACCGCGTCCCGGAATCTTCTCTTGGAGAGGATCGTGATCAAAGCGATTTCTATGATGACGCATACTGTCAGTACAATGGCGGACCAGGAGAGCGCCGGATCGTTTCCCACAAAACGATTGATCAAAAGTTCGATACTTACACAAAGAATGGCTACGCCGCCAAACAGATAGACCGCGCTCGGAAGGAAAGTATGAGCTACTTTTTTTTCTAAAAGAGTAAATATTTCCGCTATGCAGAGGATAACGACGATGATGGGAAGGGCCAGAGAAAAAAACCACCGGTCCGAATGGGTCACATAAGTGATCATATAAAGATAGACCGCAATAGAGGCGCCGTCAGCGAGCAGGGAGACATAGATGGGAAACTTGGTATACACGATCGCCGGAAAAGCGGCCACCCATATGATGATACAGATTCCGATCACAAGCAGCGACCACATACTCTGGTTAAAAACCAAAAAATTTAAAAGACCGCAGGTCGCCGCGGTTGCACCGCATACAACGGACAAAAGGATAGCCCAGTCTTTTCTTTTTACGACCTCAACCTGTCCCATTTCTTCAGGATAAGGAGAGACTTTTTTTACATAAGGCAGTTCGTTCGGATTGATGACGGGGGTATTGCAGAGGGGGCAGGAAGTTAAAGAAGATTCCAGTTCTACTCCGCAGTTTACACAATAAGACATATTTTTTTCCTCTTTTCTATGTGGATTAGCTTAATATGAAATAGAAAATTTCACTGACCGGCTAATCTTCCATCTCACGATTACTTTCTATTTTTACATGGATACCGTCCTGTACAAGCTTACGGAAGAAGTACCGTTCCACGTCGCTTTCCCGGATGCTGCTTGCGAAATTGATAGTAAGGATATCTTCAAAACTGATAACGGCACAATTGGTTCTGGAAGAAAAGGGCTGTCCCATATAAATATCAAAACGTTCAATAAAAGGCTTCATGTCTTCGGGGACTTTTAACGCGCCCATATTCGTCAGCCCGGCAGAAGAATTTTTGTCCTGCACTTTCGTATAAAAAAGGCGGACGACGAAATCTTTGATAAAAAGAGGGATCACCCGGATCACAGGATTCTGCTGGGTAGCGGCGTTCGTTGTGATATCTCCCCGCAGAAATTTATCGTTGATATAATAGCGCATATAATAATGTACCTGCGTGATGATCTCCTCAAAAGTATAATCTCCAAGACGGGGATCGATGGAAGGATATACCATAGTGATGAAATTCCGCAGCGTTTTGGAGGGAAAAAATCTGCGTAGATTTACGGGCATCGCTATTTTTACAGGGCGCAGTTTTTTATGCCAGTCATGCTGCTGCTTCTGCAAAAGGGCATAGAGCAGACAGGCGTTCAGGTATTCCGTGATCGTGGCGCCGTAAGAGGAGGCGACCTTTGCCGTTTCCTTTACGGAAAGGATACCGTCGATGATATTGAGCGTGTAAAAAGGTTCTTTCGTCCCTCTGACGCGGTAGGTTTTCTCTCCCGGCCGTGCCGGGCGTACCTGCGCATTGGCGTACCGGATATAGGCGTCCTCCAATTCTTCAGGGTCGGGCGGTTCATCGACATCCAGTACAAAGCCGCCGCAGGAGATCCGGTTTCCTAAAAGACGCAGATAGACCGCCGTGATCGTTTGTAATACGCACATGCCTCCCGTACCGTCGCCCAGAGAATGATGGGCTTCTAAGGCAATGCGGCAGTGATGGTAATAGATGCGGATCAGGTAGCGGTTGTTTGCTTTAAAAGGCATCGGCATACAAGGATTTTTGATATCCGGCTGTACAAAAGGCCCGGGTCTTGCATTCGGCTCTAAATAGCGCCAGAACAGCCCCTTCCGTATCGCAGCTTTATAAGTAGGGAATCTTTTTAAGGCAATGTCTACCGCCTGCTGTAAGATCTCCGGACGTATTTCTTCTTTTAACAGGACGGAAAGCCTGTATACGGAGGAAAAATCCCTGCGCTGCAGGGTAGGGTATACGATTGCGGAAAGATCCAGCTTATACCATTCCCTCCGTTCGTTTCGGTTATTTTTATAAGAAGCCATAGGCACTCCTGAAATTTATCTTTTTTTTATAGCATGATACTATTTGCAAATCGCTATACAGGTATTATAATCTTAAAAAAACAGGAAGACAACAAATATTGGATTTTTATCCGGAGAAAGAGAGGAAGATATGGATATTACAAAAGAAATAGTATATGCGGGAGTAAACGATAAGGATATTGATCTGTTTGAATCGCAATATGTAGTAAAAAACGGTGTGTCATATAATTCTTATGTGATTCTGGACGAAAAAATAACGGTCATGGACACGGTGGATAAGCGAAAGAGCGGGGAATGGCTTGCCAATTTGGAGAAGATCCTCGGGGGAGAGAAGCCTTTTTATCTGGTGGTATCCCATTTAGAACCCGATCATGCGGGCAGTATCCTTACTTTTTTGGAAAAGTATCCGGACACTGTTTTGCTCGGTAACGCAAAGACTTTTTTATTTTTAGACCAGTTTTTTGCAGCCCTTCCTAAAGACACAAAGAAACAGACCGTAACGGAAGGCGAATGCGTCAGTTTAGGAAAACATACGCTGCAGTTCTTTTTTGCGCCTATGGTCCATTGGCCGGAAGTCATGGTTACTTATGAACAGACGGAAAAAGTGCTTTTTTCGGCAGACGGCTTCGGAAAGTTCGGTACGCCGGATACAAAAGAAGAGTGGGCGGACGAAGCAAGGAGATATTATATCAATATTGTAGGCAAATACGGCGCCTCCGTACAGGCGCTTATGAAAAAAGCGGGAGGACTTGAGATCCACACCATTGCGCCGCTCCATGGACCGGTGCTGCGGGAAAATCTGGGGTATTATCTGGAAAAATACGATATCTGGAGCAGCTACAGGCCGGAGGAGAGCGGCGTACTTATCGCGTATGCATCGATTCACGGTAATACGGCCGAAGCGGCAAAAAAATTGGAAGGGATGCTCCGTCATAAAGGCGTGGGGAAAGTAAAACTGACGGATCTTTCCAGAGACGATATGGCCGAAGCGGTGGCCGACGCCTTTTGCTATGATAAGATGGTTCTCGCCTGCGCCACCTATGACGGAGGATTGTTTCCCTGTATGGAGGACTTTTTGGCGCATTTAAAGAGCAAAGCGTATCAAAAGAGGACGGTGGCGCTGGTCGAGAACGGTACCTGGGCGCCGTTGGCGGGAAAATGCATGAAAAAACTGCTGGAAGAGATGAAAGAAATCAAGGTTTTGGAGAATATGGTGACGATAAAATCCGCCGTTAACGAGCATACTTTAGAACAGTTGGAAAATCTGGCGGACGAGCTTTCCCATTAGGAAACTTACGCCATATGAAAGAATGCGAAAAGACGCAGATAGGAGAGTTATGGCAAATCCGGAAAAAAGAAATCAGAGCCTGATGCAGCTTATTAAAAGAGTGCACGGGATATTGGAAAACGAGGATATTGAAAAGCACAGACAGTCACAGGACCATGTGGGAGCTATTTTTGGCGGAGGGAAGGATATTTTGATCAAAGACGCGGTCATTGACGGCATCCATGGAGAATGGGTAAGCGTTAATCGCGCGCATATGAAAAAATATATTATTCTTCATTGCCACGGCGGCGGATATTCTACCGGCAGTTCCCAGTATGCAAGGACGCTGACCGGAAAGCTGGCAGCTTCCACTTCTATGGACGTTTTGAGTTTCGATTACAGGCTGGCGCCGGAGAACCCTTATCCGGCGGCATGCGAAGATGCGATGAAAGTTTGGAATTATCTGATGCTATTGGGTTATGGGGCAAGAGACGTCATTGTTTCAGGAGATTCCGCGGGAGGGAATCTGGCGCTGTCTCTGGTACTCAGATTAAAGGAGGAAGGACGGCTTCTGCCAAGGGGGCTGGTGCTGATGTCCCCATGGACGGATCTTACCGCTTCGGGTGAATCTTACCGGACAAAGGCGGAAGTGGATCCGGTGCTGAATGAAGCCTATATCGGTAAAATGATCCAGAATTATGCAGCGGGAAGAGACGTGGCAGATCCTTTTATTTCTCCTCTTTTTGGGGAATTTACGGGATTTCCCCCTACTTATATACAGGTCGGCGATAACGAGATCTTACAGAGTGATTCCCTGCTTTTACATGAAAAGATGGTAGAAGCGAACGTAGCGGTCAAGATGGATGTGTTTGAGAGAATGTGGCATGTATTTCAAATGTCGCCTTTCAAAACGGCCTATGAAGCGATGGACAAGAATGCGGAATTTATTTATGATATATGTCGGTAAGGAACGGTTTACGGTTCCTAAGAACGCCCTGCATACGGCGTTCTTCTTAATTAACGATCCGTGCCGTCTTCCGGCGGCATGGGCGTTACGGGAAAGGAAGGCGGAAAGGTGAAATATATTTATCAGATGGGGATCATTGGCGGAATCAGTTTTATTGCAGAGGCGCTCTATGTACTGCTGCCTTTTCCGGTGCCTGCCAGCGTGTACGGTCTTATCATTTTACTGGTACTGCTGCTTACGGGCGTAGTGAAGCTGGGACAGGTGGCGGATGTGGCGGACTGGCTTTTGAAGATCATGCCCCTCTTATTTATCGGGCCCAGTGTGGGACTGATCAAAGCGGCGGACGCTGTCAAGGGACAGATCCTGCCGCTTATAGTCATGTGCGTACTGTCAACGGTGGGAGTCATGGCCGTCACTTCGGTCACGGCGCAATGCCTGATCCGCAGAAAGAAGGGGAAAGAGGATGTGCAATGAGATTTTGGAGACTTCGGTCTTTTTTGGTGCGGCGGTCAGCATACTGGCCTATTATATAGGGGATAAAATACATGAAAAATGGAAACTCCCGGTGCTGAATCCTTTACTGATCGCGACGGTGATCGTAATCGGCGTTTTAGTTGTCTGCCGTATTGATTATGAAACTTACGATCAGGGGGCGAAATACATTACTTTTTTGCTGACTCCCGCCACGATCTCTTTAGCGGTACCGTTATACAGGCAGATCGAAGTTTTGAAAAAGAATGTGGCTGCGGTCTTTTTCAGTATTTTAAGCGGATGCATAGCGCATGCGCTGATCCTGCTGGGGATAGCGGCTCTGTTCCGGGTGGACGAGACGCTGCTGTTATCTTTTCTGCCTAAAAGCGTGACGACCCCGATTGCGATCGGGATATGCGGGGAAATGGGCGGCATACAGTCCGTTACGGTAGTAGGCGTAGTGGCGGCGGGGATCTTAGGATCGATCATAGGGCCCGGTGTCTTTAAACTGCTGCGGATCACGGAACCGGTGGCGCAGGGGCTTGGGCTTGGAACCCCTTCCCATGCCATCGGCACTTCCAAGGCGTTGGAGACGGGGGACGTACAGGGCGCGATGAGTTCGCTGGCGATCGTAGTCACAGGTATCCTTACGGTAATCATTGTCCCCATTGTGGTAAAATATTTCCTATAAGGGATTGTCGGAAAAATTTTTAAAAAAAATAAAGGAATTTTAAAGGCCGTCTAGAATAATAAATATAGAGTGGTTTTTGTGGGATAAAAAACCGGCGTTTCCGCTTTGGCTTAAATGCCGGTCAGGGGATGAAGATGACGATTCGAGAAAATTTAGAGCGATGGGAAAAGGAATACTTAAGTCCTTATGCCGCACTGAGCATGGAGTCCAAGGGAAGGCTGAAAGAGGAGGAGCAGTGCGACATACGGCCCGTCTTCCAGCGGGACAGGGACAGGATACTGCATTCCAAATCCTTTCGGAGATTAAAGGACAAAACACAGGTATTTTTAACGCCGGAGGGGGATCACTACCGGACGAGACTGACCCATACTTTGGAAGTATCCCAAAATGCAAGGACGATTGCAAAGGCGCTGCGGCTAAATGAAGATCTGGCTGAGGCGATTGCATTGGGCCATGATCTGGGACACACGCCTTTCGGCCATGCGGGAGAAAGGGCTTTGAACCGGATCTGCCCGTTCGGATTCTCTCACAGCAGACAGAGCGTCAGGACGGTGGACGTACTGGAAAAGGGCGGACACGGGCTGAATCTGACGGAAGAGGTCAGGGACGGTATTTTGAATCATCAGACGAAGGGGATGCCGTTTACTCTGGAGGGAAGGGTAGTGCGTTTTTCCGATAAGATCGCCTATATCCATCACGATATGGACGACGCGATACGGGGCGGGATCTTAAAGGAAGAGGACGTGCCGAAAGAGATCAGCGATGTGATCGGTAAGACCTGCGGGGAACGGCTGGATCATTTCATTCATGATCTTGTTACGGCGAGTAAGGATAAAAACGATATTATCATGTCCGAGCCGGTCCTGGAGGCAATGCATAAGCTGAGGGAGTTTATGTTTGTGCGGGTATATCAGAATAAAGAAGCGAAGAGCGAGGAAGGTAAGGCAGAAACGCTTATAGAGACTTTATATAAATATTATTACCAGAGGGTTCACCTGCTGCCAAAGGAGTTTTTGTATCTGATGGAGGAAAAAGGCGAGCCAAAGGAGCAGTTGATCTGCGATTACATAGGGGCCATGACAGACCGTTTTGCCATTGCGAAGTATGAGGAAATTTATATACCGAAGTCATGGCATGGATAAGGGGATTTGTACGCGTGTGAAAATACGCAGATGGGAGTATATATGTATTATCCTGATGAACTGGTAGAAGAAGTCAGGGCAAAAAGTGATATTGTGGATGTGATTTCCGGCTATGTCCGTATCCAGAAAAAAGGGAGCAGTTATTTTGGACTATGTCCGTTTCATAATGAGAAATCACCGTCCTTTTCGGTGTCTCCGGGAAAGCAGATGTATTATTGTTTCGGCTGCGGGGCGGGAGGCAACGTATTTACTTTTGTCATGAACTATGAGAACTTTACATTTCCGGAGGCGATCAAGCTGTTAGCCGAACGGGCCGGCGTGAACCTGCCGGAAATAGAGTATTCCGAAGAAATAAAGCAGAAAGAAAATAAAAGGGCAAAATTGCTGGAAATCAACAAAGAGGCGGCGAAATATTTTTATTATCAGCTCCGGTGCGACAAGGGGGCAGCCGGATACCGCTATCTTTCAAAAAGAGAGTTAAGCGACGAAACGATCAAAAAATTCGGGCTGGGATTTGCCAATAAGACCAGCGACGACCTGACAAGGTATTTAAAGAAGAAAGGATATTCCGACGAACTGTTAAAAGAAGCGGGACTTGCAAGTTTCGAGGAACGTTTCGGCATGCATGATAAATTTTGGAACCGGGTCATGTTTCCGATACAGGACATCAATCACCGGGTCATCGGTTTCGGAGGCAGGGTGATGGGAGACGGAACGCCGAAATATCTGAATTCCCCTGAAACGCCCGTTTTTGATAAGAGCAGGAATCTTTACGGCCTTAATTTCGCAAGGACGGCGCGCAAGAATAACATGATTTTGTGCGAAGGCTATATGGATGTGATCGCCATGCATCAGGCGGGATTCGATCAGGCGACAGCTTCTTTGGGAACGGCGTTTACTCCGGGACAGGCCAATCTCCTCCGCCGTTATACGGAGGAAGTACTGCTTGCTTATGACAGCGACGGGGCGGGGGTAAAGGCGGCGCTGCGGGCGATCGCGATCCTGAAGGAGAGCGGGCTTACGGGAAAAGTCATTGATCTGACACCTTATAAAGACCCGGATGAATTCATCAAAAACCTCGGAAAAGAAGCGTTTCAGGAGAGGATAGACCATGCGGAAAACAGCTTTTTCTTTGAGATCCGCATTTTGGAAAGGGATTTTCAGATGGACGATCCCGAGTCCAAGACAAAATTCCACAGAGAGATCGCGAAAAGGCTGTGCGGTTTTACCGAAGAAGTGGAAAGAGAGAATTATATCGGTGCGATCGCGGAAAAATATCATATCGGTTTTGAAAACTTAAGAAAGCTGGTAGTCTCCTATGCGGCGAAGACCGGTCTGGCAAAGCCGGTGGAACGTCCGAAATCCGGTATTCAAAAGAAAAACACGCCGGAAGACAATGCCAAAAAAGTACAGAGGCTTTTTATTACATGGATCACGGACGAGCCGTCTTTATATCAGAAAGTAGAAAAGTATATATCCGCGCAGGATTTTACGGAAGATCTGTATCGGGAAGTCGCGGACAAGCTGTTTTGCAGTTTGCGGGAAGGCGGCTATAATCCGGCGGCGATCATCAGCAGCTTTGAGGGCGAGGAGGAACAGAGGGAAGCGGCGGCTCTGTTCAATACAAAATTGGAGGCGATCGAAACAAAGCAGGATAGGGAAAAGGCATTTCATGATATCCTCTATGCGGTCAAAAAGAACAGTTACGATTATTACAGTAAAAGGATGGGAACCGACGTAGAGGCGTTAAATAAGGTGATCGAAGGAAAAAAAGCGCTGGAAGAACTTAGCAAAACGCATATTTCTATAGACTAAAGCCAATAATATTTATTACTAATGGAAGGATGGACCAGACAATGGACGAAAACACACAAGCAAAGTTTGAGGAGAAGGTAAAAGAATTACTGAATCTTGCAAAAAAGAAGAAAAATGTTCTCGAGTATCAGGAGATCAGTGATTTCTTTACGGACATGCCGTTGGAGGAAGAGCAGTTTGAAAAGATCTTGGAAGCGCTGGAAGCAAGTAATGTGGATGTGCTGCGTATTACGGAAGATGACGACGTAGACGACGAAGAGATCATTCTGACGGAAGAGGATGAGGTCGATGTAGAGCATATCGATCTGTCGGTGCCTGACGGTGTGAGCATTGAAGATCCTGTCCGTATGTATTTAAAGGAGATCGGAAAAGTTCCTCTTCTTTCGGCAGAAGAGGAGATCGAACTGGCAAAAAGAATGGAAATGGGCGACGAGGATGCGAAAAAGAGGCTTGCGGAAGCAAACCTCCGTCTTGTTGTCAGCATTGCCAAAAGGTATGTAGGGCGCGGGATGCTCTTCCTTGACCTGATTCAGGAAGGTAACTTAGGCCTTATTAAGGCTGTGGAAAAATTCGACTACCGTAAAGGATATAAATTCTCGACTTACGCTACATGGTGGATCCGTCAGGCAATCACCAGAGCGATCGCGGATCAGGCAAGGACGATCCGTATTCCGGTACACATGGTAGAAACGATCAATAAACTGATCCGTGTGAGCAGACAGCTTTTGCAGGAACTTGGGAGAGAACCTACGCCGGAGGAGATTGCAGAGGAAATGAATATGCCGGTTGAACGTGTCCGCGAGATCTTAAAGATTTCACAGGAGCCGGTATCTTTAGAGACGCCCATCGGAGAGGAAGAGGACAGCCATTTGGGAGATTTTATTCAGGATGATAATGTGCCTGTTCCTGCGGATGCAGCGGCTTTTACGCTGTTAAAAGAGCAGCTTGTGGAGGTATTGGGTACTTTGACGGAAAGGGAACAGAAAGTACTCAGGTTAAGGTTTGGTCTGGATGACGGCAGGGCGAGGACTTTGGAGGAAGTAGGAAAGGAATTTAACGTTACCCGTGAACGGATCCGCCAGATCGAGGCTAAGGCGCTCCGTAAACTGCGCCATCCCAGCAGAAGCCGTAAATTAAAGGATTATTTGGATTGATCTATGGAATTATCAAAGAGACTGAACGCGGTAGCAGCGATGGTTACATCCGGGAATGTGGTATGCGACGTGGGGTGTGACCACGGCTATGTATCTATTTTTCTGATAAAGACGAAGAAATGCCCGAAAGTTTACGCGCTGGACGTAAGAGAAGGGCCTTTGGAACGGGCAAGAGAACATATAGAGGCCTATGCATGTACGGACTACATAGAATTAAAGCTTTCCGACGGGCTTTCGGCGATGCCTGCAGGCGCTGCGGATACATTGGTCTGCGCCGGAATGGGCGGCAGGCTGGTCATGAAGATTTTATCCGATAGCATAGAAAAGGTGCGGGCCATGAAAGAATTGATATTACAGCCCCAGTCGGAGATCGGGCTTGTGAGGAGATTTATCCGTCAGGAAGGGTTCGTGCTTGCAAAGGAGGATATGGTAGAAGAAGACGGAAAATATTATCCGGTCATGAGGATCGTAGTGCCTTCTACAAGAGATATTGTAAGGCAGCAGCCAGCAGTACGAACGGCGGACAAAGAAGGAGAGGAAACCTGCAGGGCGGAGGGGCTGCGGATGCCGGAGGAAAAACAGGCTGTTCTGGATGCTTACGGCCCGGTCCTGCTTGCCGGAAGGCATCCTGTATTAAAAGAATATCTGGTAAGGCAGGAGGCTCTTTTGGGACAGATTCAAAGGCGGCTGGAAGAATCAGGCGGAAACGGGGAGCAGACGAAGCAAAGAAAACGGGAGCTGGAAGAAGAAAAGAAGCAGGTGAAGGCAGCGCTCGCTTATTATGAAGAGCCCTTTGGCTGAAAGTAATCAGGTCACTAGTGTTTGAAAAATCCTAAAATATGAGCTTTAGGGAAAGAAACACAGGACAATGAAGGCCGGCACGGTCAGAATAAGATAAAAATAAGACGAAAGAAAAGGGGGAAGGATCATGCGGTGCAGCGAGATCATAGAAAAACTGGAGCAGATCGCTCCGACAAAATATGCGGAGGAATGGGATAACGTAGGCTTTCTTGCAGGCAGGCGTGAAAAAATGGTACAGACAGTATTTATTGCATTGGACGCTACGGACGAGATCATCGAAGAGGCGATCGAGGTAGGCGCCGATATGATACTTACCCATCATCCGCTTATTTTCGAACCGGTCACAAGAGTAAACGGCGATGATTTTATCGGCAGAAGACTGGTAAGACTTTTACAGAACGATATTTGTTATTACGCCATGCATACGAACTTTGACGTAGTGGCGATGGCGCAGGCGGCAGCGGATGAAATGGGGCTTACCGGGACGGAGGTCTTGTCGGTGACGTTTGACGACGGGAACGGGAAAGAAGGGATCGGACGGTACGGTAAGGCAGAACGGGTCATGTCTTTATCCGAGTACGCGGCATATGTGAAAGAGGTATTCCATCTGAAATATGTAAACGTTTACGGCGATCTGGAAGCGCCGGTGGAAACGGTCGCTATCTGTCCGGGATCCGGCAAAAGCACGATGAAGGATGCGGTAAGGATCGGCGCAGACGTACTGATTACGGGAGACGTGGACCATCATATGGGAATCGACCTTGCCGCGCAGGGCGTTTGTGTGATCGATGCGGGACATTACGGGCTGGAAAAGATTTTCGCTCCTTATATGAAGGACTTTTTGAAAAAAGAGATTCCTTCCGTACAAATACAGACGGCAGAAGAAAAAAATCCGTTTTATACCCTGTGACAGGGCATAAACTGTTATAGCGGTAACATACTGCCGCAGAAGCGGGCAGTCAGGCCGGATAAAGGATTTTGGGAAGAAAGGAATGGGTTATGGTTACGGTAAAAATCGACGGGGAAGAGAAGGCATATCAGGAAGGGATCACTCTCGAAACGATCGCCAATGAATATCAGGAAAAATACAATAATTTAATAGCACTTGTTATTTCCAATGGGAAAATAAAAGAGTTGTCCAAAAAGCTGCGGGAAGACTGCGAATTAAAATTTATTACTTTACAGGATACGATCGGGCATATGACTTATGTGAGAACGGCGCTTATGATCTTGGCCAAGGCGGTTGAGGATGTAGTCGGTAAGGAAAACCTTACAAAATTAAAGGTGGATTATGCGATCGGACACGGATATTATTGCAGCACGGAAGGAAATTTCACCGTGGACAAAGGGCTTGCGGAAAGGGTCGTGAAACGGATGCGGGAAATCGTGGAGTCGGGGACCGAGATCGTAAAGCGGCCTTATCATATGGACGACGCAATGAAGCTTTTTGGTTCGCAGGGGATGAAGGACAAGGAAAAGCTGTTTAAGTACAGGCGTAGTTCCTATATCAACGTATATTGCATGGACGGGTACTATGATTATTATTACGGCTATATGTTTCCGAATACTTCTTATGTGAAATACTTTGACTTGATCGCATACGAGGGCGGCCTTATGCTTCTGATCCCCGATAAAAAACATCCGGAGCAGGTTCCGGTATTTGAGCCGAGGGAAAAATTGTTCGCAACATTAAGAGAATCCGATGAATGGGGCAAAAAACTGGGGATCGACACAGTAGGGGATCTGAACAATGAAATCTGCAAAGGCAATATTAACGAATTGATCTTGGTACAGGAAGCCCTGCAGGAGAGAAAGATCGGCGAGATCGCTAAAGAGATCGCAGGACGCGGGGGCGTAAAATTCGTTATGATCGCAGGCCCTTCTTCTTCGGGAAAGACGACTTTTTCCCACCGGCTTTCCGTCCAGCTTAAGACTTACGGGCTGACGCCGCATCCTATCGGGTTGGATGATTATTTCGTTAACAGGGATCAGACGCCGAGAGATGAGAACGGAGATTATAATTTCGAATGTCTGGAAGCCATCGATATCGAAAAATTCAATCAGGATATGTGCGCATTATTGGAAGGGAAAACAGTAGAGATCCCGAGCTTTAATTTTAAAACGGGAACAAGGGAATATAAAGGAAATTATAAGACCCTTGGCCCGGACGATATCCTTGTCATAGAGGGGATACACGGACTGAACGATAAAATGTCTTATGCGCTGCCGAACGAAAGCAAATATAAGATCTATATCAGCGCCTTGACCAGCCTGAACGTGGATGAGCATAACCGGATCCCTACGACGGACGGAAGGCTGCTCAGAAGAATGGTAAGGGACGCGAGGACAAGAGGCTCCTCGGCCCAAAGGACGATCTCCATGTGGCCTTCCGTAAGGCGGGGAGAGGAAGAGAATATTTTTCCTTTTCAGGAAAGTGCGGACGCCATGTTCAACTCCGTTCTGATCTATGAACTGGCAGTGCTGAAACAGTTTGCCGAGCCGCTTCTTTTCAGTATCGGTAAGGAGGAGCCGGAATATTTTGAAGCGAAAAGATTATTGAAATTTTTAGGATATTTTATCGGCGTCAGCAGTGAAAATTTACCGCAAAATTCCATTTGCAGGGAATTTGTGGGAGGCTCCTGTTTCCATGTTTAGGACACATAGAAGAGAAAAATAAGCGCAAAATAATAGTAGTTTCGTCATAAAATGAAGTAGAACAAATGATCGCGGCTGCGTAAGCGGCTGAGGAAAGTCCGGGCTTCATAGGGCAGGATGCCGGATAACGTCCGGTGGAGGCGACTCCAAGGCTAGTGCAACAGAGAGATACCGCCGACGGTCCGTTTACGGACCGTCTGGTAAGGGTGGAAAGGCAGTGTAAGAGACTACCGTCTTTTTGGTAACAAAAAGAGCCATGTAAACCCCATCCGAAGCAAGTCCAAATAGAAAGCGTTTATGCCTGCCCGGCAAGCTTTCAGGTGGGACGCTGGAGGCTGCTGGCGACAGCAGTCCAAGATAGATGATCATTCGACCGTGTTTCTTCAGGGGCGTATCCTTTGGATACGGATTTCCCTGTAGACCGGTCCGACATAACCCGGCTTATCGTTCTGCTTCATTTTTGAAATAAAAAGCTGCCGTTTCTGTCTTTTTCTTTAGACAGGACGGCTGTTTATATCTGATTGTTTATTTGTGTGGCCGCTGAAGCGGGCAGATGGGAGTTAGGTGGAAGATAATATAAAAGAGAGGAAAAAAGTTAATATAGGAAATACGTTCCGCTGTCTTATCTTCATGCTGTTCCTTTTCTGCACAATGTTTTCTAACAAGGAAATCAAAGCGCAGACCGTGTCGGAGCGTGAGGCAGGGAAACATCCGCTCATACAGGCGACCGACGTGGTGGAAGAATATAAGGCGCTGGTGCGTTTGGGATTTTTTAATACCGGCGAGTGGAGTAAGAAGGCAGAGAGCAAGGACAAAGAGACGGAACGGACAGACGGACAGAAAACGGAATGTAAAACGGAGGCGCAGATGCTTTTTGCCACTCTTGCAGAGGAAACGGCATATGAGAAGGCGCGTGCCGCTACGGTGCAGATCAATATGGGAACGCATTATGGAAGCGGTATATTGTGGGACATCCGGGAGGGGATGCTTGTTATTGTATCCAACCAACATCTTTTGAAAGAGGCGGAGAGCGGAGAAATTATATTCAGGAACGGAGTCAGCGTACAAGGAACGGTCACAGGACTTTCCGATACCAAGGATATTGGATTTATAGAGGCGCCGCTTTTGGATCTTCAGAGAGAGGATTGGCTGATGCTGCGTTTTGCAGATAAAAGTTTAGAAAATTATGAATCTTTGGCAGCAGGGGATGCTTTGTTCGTGGTAGGTTCTGCAAACGGAGCGGGAGAAGATTATTATGAGGGAACGCTTGGAGATACCGATTATTATTTTCCGGAATTTCAATCCGATATGCTGTACGGATATTGTAAAGCCTTGCCGGGAATGTCAGGAGGAGGAACTTTTGATAAGAGAGGACGCTTTATCGGTATGCTGACGGCAGGGACGAAGGAAGAGGAGATTGCAAGTATTCCCGTGGGAACCATGGTAGAAGAATATAATAAAATATACGAAAACAGGGAATAAGGATAAAAGCATAAAAAAACGGATATAAGGAGGAGCTTAGTATGTACGACATCATCATTATCGGCGCGGGACCTGCAGGTATCAGCGCGGCTGTTTATGGGAGAAGCAGAGGAAAAAAAGTTCTGGTTCTGGAAAAGAATCGGGTGGGCGGTCTGATCGGGACGGTATCTTCCGTGACCCATTATGCAGCGATCGTGCAGGGGGAATCCGGCAGTACATTTGCTGAGCGGATGAAAGAACAGGCCCTTGGAGCCGGTGTGGAGATCCGTTATGAGACCGTAACGGGGACAAAGCTTGCAGGCGATATAAAGAAGGTCGTTACGGACAAAGAAAGCTACGAATCTAAAATCTTGATTTTGGCAAACGGCGGTTCCGGACGTATGCTGGGGATTCCCGGGGAAAATCTGAAAGGCGTCAGATTAAACGCGCCAAGAGACGGCTTGCATTATAAAGGAAAGAACGTGTATGTGATCGGCGGAGCAGACGGAGCGGTCAAAGAGGCTCTTTATTTGGCTAAAATAGCGGACAAAGTGACGATCGTATGCATAGAAGAAGAACTTGCATGTATACAGGAGTTTAAAGATAAAGCCGCAGCTTGTGATAACATTGAAATCATGCCCCATGCAAGCCTTACTGCAGTATATGGCAGAGAAGAGGCGGAAGAACTTGAATTTACGGATCATGAAACGGGAGAAAAGCGGATTGTAAAAGACAGTGGGTGCGGAGTATTTGTATACGCAGGAATCGTTCCGAATACGCAGATATACACGGAATTGAAATTAGACGGCGGCTATATTCCGGTAGACGCCTCCATGCAGACGGAAATTCCGGGAGTGTTTGCGGCGGGGGATATCTGTGTGAAAAAAGTAAGGCAGGTGGCCACAGCCGTTTCCGACGGAGCGGTGGCCGGTATTCAGGCAGCGGCGATGTGCTGATATTTTTGTTGACAGCAGTCTGAGGATGGTCTATAGTGAAAAAGGATTCATGCATGAATAAATCTGACAGATAGGAGTGGTTTGTTATGAAAAAGACAGGAGAAAACAGAGGAAATAAACGAAATTAACTGCATAGAGAGACATTCATGCTATTATTTGTGATATTAATAAAGACTTATTAAAGGAACACATGATAGTGTTCCTTTTTTGTACCCATTTTTCGAAGGAAAACGGGTCAAAGAGAAGAAGGTCATATGGAAAATGGAGGAAAACGATGAAAGATAAAGAGCAAAGGGAAAGAAAGACGGCATATGTAACGGCAGTACATAGAGGAAGGTATGAGCTGGAGGCGGAAGGGGAAAAATTTTTCGGCAGGTTAAAAGCAGTGGAATTTTTTTACGGAGAAAACGAAAAAGATTTTCCTACTGTAGGGGATCATGTAGAAGTGGATTTCCAGAAACAGGGAGACAGCGTCATCACAGGGATACTTCCCAGAAAGTCGGTATTTATGAGGTTAAACAGTACGCAGGGGCAGCCGGATCAGGCGGCAGCGGCGAATTTTGACTATGTATTTATTGTGATGTCACTGAATCAGGATTTTCATATCGGCAAGCTGGAACGTTATCTTGCGGCGGCATGGCAGAGCGGCGGGACTCCCGTTGTGATTTTGAGTAAAGCGGACCAATGCGGTCATGCAGAGGCATATAGAAGCAAGGCGGCCCAGACAGCGGTAGGAGTAGAGATATGCTGTCTTTCCGCCAAAACAGGCGAGGGGATGCAGGCATTAGAACCGTTTCTGAAACCGGATAAGGTGATTGTGCTGTTAGGTTCGTCGGGAGTGGGAAAATCTTCGCTTGTCAATACGCTGCTTGGCAGTGAGGAGATGAAAACGGGCGGAATCAGGGAATATGATTCTCAGGGAAGGCATACTACGACGCATAGGCAGTTATTTGAACTGCCGGAAAAAATATTGCTGCCCGACGGGACGGAAATGGCGGCAGGGGCAAGGATTATTGATACGCCCGGAATGCGGATGCTGAAGGTCAGTGATGTGGAGGAAGGGCTGGCAGACGCTTTTGGAGAGGTGGAGACGCTTATGTTGCGATGCAGATTCCGCAACTGTACACATGGAAACGAGCCCGGATGCGCAGTCAGGGCGGCGATAGAAGAGGGCAGCCTGTCCCAAAAGAAATGGAAAAATTATCTTTCCATGAAACGGGAGGAAGAATATGCAAGACAGAGGGCGCAGATCAGGGCAAAACGACAAAGCCGGAAAAAGGGGCGATGAGAAAGCGCAGACAGGCGCAAAGATAGCGGATAGAGGCGAAAAGGGCGGAAAAAAGAAAAAAGGCGGGAGAAGGTTTATAAGAAGCGTCGTTGTAAAGGAAACGGTTGTATGTTATAATCTCTGCGTGGCGTGGAAAGCGTGGATATGCGTGGAAAGCACGCAGGAGGGATAAGCATGAAAAAGAAAAATAAGATAAGAATACTGTCCGTTCTTTTGCCAGCGGTCCTGCTGGCCGGATGCGGGGCGGAAAATACGGAAGAAAAGGCGCAGACCGAAACAAAGAGCGGGGAGACGTCCGCCGCTTTACAGGAGGAAGAAGCGCTTTCTTTTACCGGAGTGGATATAGAGGGAAATCAGGTTTCTTCCGATATTTTTTCAGAATCCAAGATCACTATGGTCAATGTATGGGCCACTTACTGTAATCCCTGCTTAAGCGAAATGCCGGGCTTGGGAGAACTGGCAGAAGCTTATGAGGAAGGAGAATTCAGGGTGGTCGGAATCATCAGTGACGTGATGGAGGATGCGGATCAGGAAACGATCGAAGCCGCAAAAGATCTGATCGTGCAGACAGAGGCAGGTTATACGCACCTGCTGTTAAACGAGTCCGTCTACCGTGCCCTTTTAACGGAAGTCAGCGTGGTGCCGACTACGTTTTTTATCGATGAAAATGGCGTAGTCGTAGACACCGTGCTGGGAGCTTTGGAGAAGTCGGCGTGGGAGGAGAAAATCAATGCGCTATTGGAAAAACGTTAGACAGTATGCATGGATATTGGGAGTAGCGATAGGAGCGGTATGTTTAGGGATTGGCGTCATGTACGGACAGTTCGCCGTTATTTGGAAAAAGGCGGTCATGATCTGCATGGAGTGTATCGGAATAGGGTAGGATGATGGAAAAACTGAGACTTAAAATACAACTTCTTTTTACAATAGTTACAAACGGTTATGCGTACGGATTTATAAACGGGAAAATATATCGGGGAAATATGAAATATGCCTGCGTACCCGGACTGAACTGCTATTCCTGTCCGGGGGCATTGGCGGCCTGTCCCATCGGCGCTCTTCAGGCTTTATTTAACCAAAAGGGATTTCAGATCCCTTTTGGGATGATTGGATTTTTCTTCATCGTCGGGAGTCTGTTAGGACGGTTTGTCTGCGGATGGCTGTGTCCGTTCGGGCTGGTACAGGATCTGTTATATAAGATTCCTGTTTTTCATAAAAGAAAACGGCTGCCATTTCATTCTGTTTTGAAATACGGGAAGTACGCGGCTCTCTTTTTGTTCGTGGGGATCGGTTCCCTGTTTTTGTTCGGCGGCTTTGCTAAAGTTCCTGCATTTTGCAAATATATTTGTCCCTCGGGGACTTTGTTCGGCGCCGTGCCGCTTCTTGCCGTAAACGGATCCTTACGGAGCCAGACCGGCGGTTTGTTCTTTTGGAAAGGGGCCGTGCTGCTTTTTATTCTGTTTCTTTCCATAAAATGTTACCGTCCCTTTTGTCAGTATCTGTGTCCGTTAGGGGCGATATACGGACTGTTCAACCGGTTTAGTCTGGTACAGATCCGCTGGGAAAAGGAGCAATGTATTTCCTGTGCGGCTTGTGAAAGGGCGTGTCCGGTGGCGCTGTCAAAAGAGGAGATATCCCGGTCGCCGGAATGTATCCGCTGCGGAAAATGTATCGGGGCATGTCCTGAAAAATGTCTGCATTTTTCGGCGCGGTTTTCGGCGGAACAGAGATTTGACTCGGTGTAGGTTTTGGGGTAGAATAATGGATGGATCAGATACGAAGCATGGTCAATATAAGAAAGGAATGATTTTTAATATGACAAAGATTGATATTGTGTCAGGTTTCCTCGGGGCAGGAAAGACAACGTTGATCAAAAAACTTTTAAAAGAGGCTTTGGCAGGCACGAAAGTGGTGCTGATTGAAAATGAGTTCGGCGAGATTGGCGTAGACGGCGGTTTCTTAAAGGACGCCGGGATCGAGATAAAGGAGATGAATTCCGGATGTATCTGCTGTTCTTTAGTCGGCGACTTCGGGGCTTCTCTGCAGGAAGTGCTGACAACTTATCAACCGGAGAGGATCCTGATCGAGCCTTCCGGCGTGGGAAAATTATCCGATGTAATGAAAGCGGTACAAGGGGTCAGGACGGAAACGGAGGTACGGCTTAACAGTGCGGTTGCCGTAGTGGACGCGTCAAAATGTAAGATGTATATAAAGAATTTCGGCGAGTTTTTTGTAAATCAGATCGAACATGCCGGAACGGTCATTTTAAGCAGAACGGATAAAATGAGCGAAGAAAAAGTAAAGCAGTGTGTAGAAATGATCAGGGAGCATAATGCAAAAGCTTCTATTATTACGACGCCCTGGGAACAGTTAGAGGGATCGGCTATTTTAGATACCATTGAGGGGGCAAAAGATTTAGAAGCCGAGCTTATGAAAGAAGTTATGGCACAAAAGGAGGAGCATGACCATCATCATGAACATGGGGAAGACTGTGCCTGCGGCTGTCACGACCATCATGACGGAGAAGACCATGGACACCATCATGATCATGACAGGCATGGAGAGGAAGGCTGTCATGACCATGAGCATCACCACGAAGGACAGGAAGGATGCCATGACCACGACCATCATCACGACGGGCATGGCGAGGAAGGCCGTCATAGCCACGAGCACTGTCACGACGGACATGGGGAGGAAGGCCATCATCACGGCAGCGAATGCGGCTGCGGCCATGATCACAGCCATGCGGGACATCATCATGCAGATGAAGTATTTACGAGCTGGGGAGCGGAGACACCGGCGTCTTATACGAAAGCGGAGATAGAAGCGATTTTGGAGCAGTTAGAGGATGAAAAGACATACGGTTTCGTACTCCGGGCAAAGGGTATGGTATCTGGGGGAGACGGCACATGGGTGTACTTTGACTATGTACCCGGTGAAAGCAATGTGAGAGAAGGAAAGCCTGAATATACCGGGAAATTCTGTGTTATTGGTTCGAAATTGAACGAGGCAAATTTGGAAGAATTATTTAGGAAGTAATTTGAGCGGAGACTGTTGGCCGGGATGCGGCGGATTGTGAGGAAGTATGAAACCTGTATATATCATTAACGGTTTTTTGGAAAGCGGGAAAACGGAATTTATTACTTTTACGTTAGAACAGCCATATTTTCATATCAAAGGGAAAACTTTGCTGCTTTTGTGCGAAGAAGGAGAGAACGAATATGACGAAGCGCTGTTAAAAAAAAGCCGTACCGTTTTAGAATTGATCGAAAAAGAAGAGGATTTCAACTCTTCCATACTGATCGAACTGGAGAAGAAATACAAGCCGGAACGGATCATTGTGGAATATAACGGTATGTGGAATTTTAAAAATATGAAACTGCCGTGGCATTGGAAGGTAGAGCAGCAGATCACAACGATAGACGCATCCACTTTCCCTATGTATTTTACCAATATGCGGTCCTTGCTGGCGGAAATGATAAGGAAATCGGAAATGATCATCTTTAACCGCTGCGACGGTGTGGAGGATCTGGGGACTTATAAGAGAAATGTCAAGGCGATCAACGCTAAAGCGGACATTATTTTTGAAGATGCTAACGGAGAGATCAACGAGATCTTTGAGGAAGACCTTCCCTACGATCTGCAGCAGGACAATCTGGAATTGGATAACTATGGTTATGGAATATGGTATTTGGATTCTTTGGACCATTTGGAGAGGTATATCGGAAAAACCGTGACTTTTACGGCGATGGTGTTGAAACCGGAGACGTTTCCGAAAGGGTATTTTGTACCCGGGCGAATGGCGATGACCTGCTGTGCGGACGATATGGCGTTTTTAGGATTTGCCTGTGAATATGAAGGAGCGGATTCATTGGAGCAAAAGCAGTGGGTGAAGGTAACGGCTAAAGTGGCGAAAGAATATTGGGCAGATTATAACGGAGAAGGGCCGATCCTGCACGCCGTCAGCGTGAAGGAAACGCAGGTACCGAAAGAATCGATTATCAGCTTCACATAAATTTGCAAAAGGACCGGAGGAAGAAGACGGAAGTATTTCTGTCCGTGGGCGGTTGAGTTTAGAAGCACAGGTCTGTGGAGAGATTTGGGTGGTTAAGATGGCGATAGAGAGTGAAAAAGAATTACAGCAGTTGAAAAAACGTTTCCTTGAGCTGGGTGAAAAATCCTATCAGCAGAATCTATATTTGTTTACGGGATTTTTAGGAATGAGCGAGCAAGAGGTGTTCTGGCAGGCGGCACAGGCGATGAAGCATGTGCCGTTTACTATGTGGGGAGGCAGTGAGGAATGTGAACGGCGGATGGTGCGGTTCGGGAGTAAAGAAGAATTCGGATATGAAGAAAAGTTCCCGATCCTTTGTATCGGAATTTATCCCCGGCTTGAGAAATTTGCCGACGAACTGTCCCATCGGGACTTTTTGGGCGCGCTTATGAATCTGGGGATCGAAAGAAGTACGCTGGGAGATATTTACATGAAAGGAAAATCAGGCTATTTGTTCTGTACGGAAACGATAGCGGAATTTATTGTGGACAATCTGGATAAGGTGAAGCACACCCATGTAAGATGTGAAATATTAGAGCAGTTTCCGGATATTGCAGTCAGAGAAGCCGTCTGTGAGGAATATTTGACCGCTTCGGAGCGGATTGACGGTATGATAGCAAAATTGTATAATATATCGAGAAACCAAAGCATGGAACTGTTCCGTACCAAAAAAATATATGTAAACGGAAGATTAAACGAAAATAACAGTTATCATTTAAAGCCGGGAGACGCAGTCAGCGTGCGCGGATACGGAAAATTTACTTATGACGGGATCAGTCAGGAAACACGGAAAGGGAAATACCGGATCAAAGTCCGGGTGTACAGATGACCGGCTGCCTGAATGACGGAAGAAGGAGAGTTGGCATGAGGTTATGGAGTATAGGAAATTATCATTACACGGTGATGCAGTGGCTTTTTCTATTTTACTTTTATTGTTTTTGCGGGTGGTGTATTGAATCTGCCTATGTTTCGGCCAAATCGGGAAAACTGGTGAACAGAGGCTTTATGCGCGGGCCGTTTTTACCGCTTTATGGGAGCGGGGGAATGATGATGCTGATCGTATCTGCGCCGTTTCAGGATCATATCGTACTGGTTTATATAGCGGGGTGCATTGGCGCTACGGTGTTGGAATACATAACAGGTGTTACTATGGAGGCTCTGTTTAAAGTCCGGTATTGGGATTATTCCAACCAACCGTTTCAGTTTCAGGGACATATTTGTTTGGGAACGTCTCTTTCATGGGGAGGGCTTACCATTTTAATGACGCAGTTCGTGCATAAACCTGTCGAAAGATTTCTTCTGGCTATGCCTTTAGAGATTCTTGCGCCGGTAACGGCAGTGCTGACCGTAATCCTTTCCGTTGATTTTGCGCTTTCCTGTAAGGCGGCTTTGGATATACGGGATATTCTTGTTAAGCTGGAAAAGGCGAAAGAGGAGCTGGAGCATATTTCCAAGAGGCTGGACGTAATGATCGCCTTTGCTAATGAGGAAAGGGAGCATCATAAAGTAGAACGAAACGGAAAAAGGCGGTTGGAAAGCTTGAAAGCGGGACTGGAAGAGCGCTTTGAACATATTAAGACAAGCTTTGCGGCAAAACCAGAGGAATACAAGGAGAGTGAAAGAGAAGAGTTTTTATCGCTGCGTGAAAAATATCATGTGAATCTGGAACTGACTAGGCAGTTAAAATCGCTAAAGGATATTTATAAAAGAGGTATGCTGAAAGGCAATCCTACAATGGCGTCAGGAAAGTTCAAAGAGGCGTTGGAGGAATTGAAAGAAGCTGTTTCCGATAGGAGAAAAGACAACAAACGATAGAAATACATCTCTTCTATTTCCTCGATGATTTCTTCAAAAATATATTTTTGCTTTTTCATCCGCAGTTCTTTTTTTGTGTGTCGGCCTCATTATATTTGGTGAAAGTTTGTCGGAATATATAATGTGCGGCCGATACACTGGTGTATTTGAAAAATGTCTAAGACACTTTCCTCTGCCACATTTTATAATCGGACTTCAGAAGTTCGATTTTACGCTTTCTCTGCTTTAAAATAGCAAGTCCCTTATTATAGAACCAAAAAGAATAGACTAAAACATTATTCAGCTTTCCAATCTTTTGCTTGGTAGTCTTTTCGTAATAAGTACCGCCTGCCGCTACGGGAGCATCATTATGGATCGCATCAATCAGATCCGTTTCGTCTTCTATTACGGCGTCGATCTGCGTATAAGCCAATCCGATGCAGTCTTCCCGATGGGAATCGCTGCCGCCGAATTCCGGTTTGCCGTACAGCGCCGCAAGATGATCCGCCTTGGCGTTGGATTCTTTAGACTCGCAGGCATTGAAAGTTTCTATAAAGTCAAATTTTTTCATGATGTCTAAGTTTCTTTTGCCGCGCTTAGTATTGGTAAGGCTTAAATATTTTTCTCCGCACGGATGGGCCGGCCCCAGGATTCCGCCGAAATGGTGGACGATTTCGATCAGTATGGCGACGGGGAGTCCCCGCAGTTCCAGAATCGGAACATGTACTCCGTGGGGGAGGATTACAAGAATATGGCCGCAGTCCAGCGTATCATATTCAATCCCTTTTAATACGACAAAATCGGTATGCCTGATCCCCTTAATATTTTTCTTCCAATGCCTGTAAGCGCGATAGGAATTGTGGTCGGTAATCAGCATCCCGTCATATCCTTTTTCTTTTAAAATCTCAATATTTTCTTCAATGGTAATCTTGCCGTCAATAGAACCTTCTTTGGTGTGGCAATGCATATCAAATTTCACAGATGCTCTCTCCTTCAAAATAGAATTTGAATCATCGATCCTTGCTTATGTTTTTCGAATCTGTTTTTATACAATAATATGACAATACAAATTTTATTATAATACTATTATCTCAATTTTGAAAGGTTTTATTTTATTCTTTTTTCATTCTTTTTTCATTCTTTTTTCAAAATTTTTTATAATTCCATATTTTTTATCATTCTATATTTTTTCTTATTTGTTTTAGAGTGTGTTTGAAAATTGCTTTCCCCGAGATGAATTTTCAAACCCGCTCTAGTGTCTTGTCTTGCTGATAATGAGTCAGACCTACTTGTCTATTCGCCCATCTGCGGCGTTAGATTTTCTAGTCGCAGAATCTGCCTTGCAGATGAACGAATATCCTGCGTAGTTTTGCCGAATATCAACAAGACACTAGTATTTGTAAAAAGAGATCTTGTCAAATTTTTCGTCGCAGTACTTACAACGGTATATTTCTTTTTTTTCATCGGCAAGGAGGAATACATGGGGCAATTCCTGTTCAATGGAGGTGATGCATCTTGGATTTTTACATTTGATGACGCCCCGTATCTGTTTAGGGAGCACCAAATCTTTTTTCTCCACGATCATCCCGTCTTTGATTACATTGACGGTAATGTTATGGTCGATAAAGCCGAGAATGTCCAAGTTCAGCATATCGATGTCGCATTCTACTTTTAAAATATCTTTTTTATCCATTTTGCCGCTGCGGGCATTTTTTATGATGGCGACGGTGCAATCCAGCTTATCAAGCCGCAGGTGGTGATAAATGGAAAGGCTCTGTCCGGCTTTGATATGGTCGAGTACGAAACCCTCTTCAATTTTTCCTACATTTAACATAATGCTCTCCTTTCAATCTGCATGAATGCCTAACAAAGTCAGGATCAGGGCCATGCGCACATAAACGCCGTACTGAACCTGCTTGAAATAAGCGGCTCTTTCATCATCATCGACTTCTACGGAAATTTCGTTTACCCGGGGAAGGGGATGGAGTACGAGCATATCTTCCTTGGCCAGCTTCATTTTCGTTTTATCCAAAATATAGAAGTCCTTTAAACGGACGTAGTCTTCTTCATTGAAGAAACGTTCCTTTTGGACACGGGTCATATATAAAAGATCAAGGTCTGCCATGGTATCTTCCAACCGGATGACTTCTTCGTAAGGAACAGACCTCTGTTTTAACATATCCGTGATATAGTCGGGGATACGCAGTTCTTCGGGAGAGATAAATATGAACTTGATGTTTTCGTAGCGGACCAGAGCATGGATCAGGGAATGGACAGTACGTCCGAATTTCAGATCCCCGCATAGACCGATTGTAAAATTGTCAAGCCGTCCTTTCAGGGCGCGGATCGTTAAAAGGTCGGTCAGCGTCTGGGTGGGATGCTGGTGTCCGCCGTCGCCCGCATTGATAACGGGAATGCCCGATTTTTCCGCCGCTACCATCGGCGCGCCTTCTTTCGGATGGCGCATGGCGCAGATATCGGCGAAACAGGAGATCACGCGGATCGTATCGGAAACGCTTTCTCCTTTTGCAGCGGAAGAGGAGCCGGCATCGGAAAAGCCGATCACGTTTCCGCCTAAATTCAGCATTGCGGATTCAAAGCTTAAACGGGTCCGGGTGCTGGGTTCGTAGAAGCAGGTCGCCAGCTTTTTTCCTGCGCAGGCATGGGAATATTTGGCTGGGTTATGTTCAATATCTTCCGCCAGATCGAACAGGTCGGACAGTTCCTTGACAGTAAAATCCAAAGGACTCATTAAATGTCTCATAATCATCATTTCCTTTCTAAAGCGACGTTAAATTCTCGTAAAAAAGTCGAAGAGTTGTGTCTCTTCGACTAGGGGTCACTGATATGATAAAAGATCGTCAACCGGTTTCCGTTTCGGAGCTGCCGGTTCTTCAGCGGGATATCCGATGGGGATCAGCGTGACCAATTCACGGTCTTCAGGGATCTCCAAAATAGAAGCGGCTTTCGCCTCATCAAAAATACCTAAAATAACGGAGCCGATCCCTTTTTCATAAGCGGCAAGACAGAAAGTCTGTACGGCAATACCGGCATCGAACATCTGCCAGCCGTCTTTTTTGGCAGTGGAAAAGGAGCCGTCTCTTTCATAACCGCTTCTTTTGGTGATCATGGTAACGGCGATCAGCATAGGCGCGGCGGAGATGATCTCTCCGTTCTTTTTATAAGCGTCCGTGCATTCCGAAGCGATCTTTTCTTTTACTTCTCCGGTGACTGCGATATAACGGGCAATCTGCGTATTTTTCCAACTGGGGGCAAAAGATGCCGTCTCAACGATCTCGGTCAGAACCTCGCTGGGGATCGGAGTGTCTTTAAACTGGCGGATGCTTCTGCGTCCTAAGATACATTCTTTTGCGGTCATGAAAATCCTCCTTTACTGACTTGATTTTGTTATTTTTTATCATATCATATGAAAGTATTTGTTTCAATTCTTAAAATTGGGAAATTTCAGAAAATGAATACATACGAAGCGATTCATGGAGAATCATATTGATTTTGACAACAAAATAACTTATTCTATAGTAAGCGGAAACACAGTAAAGAGCAATCCGTCCCGTAAATTACCGGGATGGCGGAAACGGAGGAGCGTTATGGAAAAAACGGCGGCATATACGGAAAGAAAAAGATGGGTATTTTTGGGACTGCCTTTTACTTTTACAAAATATACGGTAAGGGAGGACGGCATTACGATCAACAGCGGGCTGCTGAAAAGCTTTGAAAATGACTGCTATATGTATAAGGTACAGGATGTGGAGCATACGGCGACGCTGTTTGAAAAAATGTTCGGGCTTGGAACGGTGATCTGCTATACCGGAGACACTACCCATCCTCAGCTTGTTTTGGAGCATATTAAAAATTCCAAGGAAATCAAAAATTATATATTGGAAACCTCCGAAAAAGCGAGGATAAAGAGACGCACATTAAATACGCTTGATATTGGAACAGGCGTTATGGACGATATGGAAGAGTAAAGCTTATGGAACTGGATATGACGAAGGGAAGTCCTTCCCGATTGATACTGAAATTTATAGTACCTTTGATTATAGGAAATATTTTCCAGCAGCTTTACAGCATGGTGGATACGATCATTGTAGGACAGTATGTAGGCGTGCAGGCCCTTGCGGCGGTAGGCGCGACCGGAACCATTAACTTTTTGATTCTTGGATTTATGATGGGAATGACTTCCGGATTTACGGTGCCCGTAGCCCAGAGGTTCGGCGCGGGCGACCTGAAAGGAATGCGTGTGAGTATTGCCAACGCGGCGAGATTATCCGTGATCGTAACGGCGGTTACGACGTTGATAAGCCTTTTGGGAATGCGCGGGCTGTTACGGCTGATGAATACGCCGTCGGATATTTTTGAAATGTCATGGACTTATATTGCTATTATTTGTGCAGGAATGGTATGTATCGTCTTTTATAACCTTTTGGCGGGGATTCTGCGCGCCATCGGAAATAGTAAAGTACCGTTGTTTTTCCTGATTATTTCAGCGGCGTTGAACATTATTCTGGATCTCTTTTTGATCCGCGTCGTTCCGCTTGGCGTTGCGGGGGCGGCGTTAGCTACCGTGATTTCCCAAGGAATATCGGGGCTTCTCTGCCTGCTGTATTTGATGAAAAAAGTGCCTTTGGTACATCCCCAAAAAGAGGAATGGGCGGCGGATAGGGACTGTATGGGTCTGCAGCTTAAGATCGGGCTGCCGATGGCGCTTCAGTTTTCGATCACTGCGATCGGTACGATCATGGTGCAGGCGGTGTTGAATATGTTTGGCTCTACGGTGATCGCTTCCTATACGGCGGCGAGTAAAGTGGAGGGGCTTGTGACCCAGCCGTTTGCCGCAATGGGTATGACGATGGCAACTTATGGGGCGCAGAACAGGGGGATCAACGATCTTTCGAGGATCAGAAAGGGCGTGAGGGCTGCAAACGGGATGTCTGCGGTCTATGCGCTTATCATCTACGGTCTGGCGGTGGTGATGATGCCGTATCTGATCCCGTTGTTTGTGAATGAAAATCTTTCGGAAGTTTTAGTGTATGCTACGATCTATATGAAGATCTGCGGCGCCTTTTTCATTCCGTTGGGGATGATTTTCATTTACAGGAATATCCTGCAGGGCTGCGGATTTTCTTTCGTACCGATGTTCGGCGGCGTGGTGGAACTGGTAAGCCGTCTGGCTGCTGCGCTTTTGGCGGCTCATTTTTTCAGCTACGAAGGGATCTGTATCGCCAATATCAGCGCGTGGCTGACTGCCGGGATCTATCTGTTTATCGGTTATATTTTTATCATGCGCAAAATGCTGAGGCAGGCGGCGCGGGATACGGAAAAAGAAGAGGCGTTTTAGGGGATTTTTAAACACGCTCTAGGGGGAGAAGGTTTTCCCGAGTTTTTCAAAGAGCAGGCCGACGCCGATCCAGTAAGGGGTAAAATCAAGGCGGATCACTTGGGAAATATTCCATTTTGAGCGGCTGTAATCCCATGGGCAGGCATCTCTTTTTTTCAGAAAACGCCCGCTGAAAAATTCGACGGAAAAGATCAAAATGGCATAGGTCAGTCCGCGCAGGGCGATATGCCATTTTTTTATGAGCGAGGACAAAGGAACTAAAAACGCGCCCATTCCGTAAATAGGAAACATCCAAAGGGAGGTATTCCCGGTCAGGGTTTTGTCCCGTCTTTGGATAGAGTGGAGTGATGTAAAAATGATTTCCATGCACCAGCCAAGGATGCCGAAACGTAAAAAATTTTTGCAAGTTGTTTTCATAGTGATAGTATGGACGGCGGACAGGGAAAATATTACGGGAGAAATCAATTTATGTAGAAAAAGAGAGTGATAGTGAGAGACGGGCGGGAACGGAGGAGATACGGGTATGAACGAAAGACAGGCAATGGAATATATAGAAGAGATCGGAAAATACGGAAGCGTGCCGGGACTTTCCAACATCAGAGAGCTGTGCAGGAGATTGGGGAATCCGCAGGATTTACTGCATTTTGTCCATATTGCCGGAACCAACGGGAAAGGTTCGGTGTCGGCTTATATGGATTCGGTACTGAGAGAAGCCGGATACCGGGTGGGGAGGTATCTCTCTCCGACCATCTTTGATTATAGGGAGCGCATTCAGGTAAACGGGAAAATGATCTCCAAGACAGGGCTGTGCAGGCATTTGGAACGGGTCAGGAGAGCGGCGGAGGAGATGGCGAAAGAAGGGATGCCCCATCCTACGGCGTTTGAAGTGGAAACGGCGCTGGCCTTTTTATATTTTTGTGAAAAAAAATGCGATATCGTGGTATTGGAGGCAGGGCTTGGCGGGAGCCTTGACGCGACGAATCTGGTAACCACAACCGTGCTTTCGGTGCTGACTTCCATCAGCCGGGATCACATGGCGTTTTTAGGGGAAACGCTTGGGGAGATTGCCGCCAATAAAGCGGGGATCATTAAAGAAAAGATCCCTGTAGTCAGTACCTTTCAGGAACCGGAGGCAATGCGGGAGATAGAAAAGGAGGCGGAGAAAAAAGAAAGCGCGCTTGTGGCCGTCTCACCGGAAGAAATCAAAAAGGTCCGTTATGGGATAGAAAAGCAGTATTTTGATTATAAGCAGTTTAAAAAGCTGGAGATTACCCTGGCCGGGCAGTATCAGATCGAAAACTGCGCTGTGGCGGCGGAAGCGCTTATGCAGCTTTCAGGGCGGGGATTTCCCGTCAGTGAAAAGGCGCTTAGGGACGGACTGAAAAAAACGGCATGGAAGGGGCGGTTCAGTGTGATCGCCAAAAAGCCCTTTTTTATCGTGGATGGCGCCCATAACGAAGATGCCGCCAAAAAACTTGCAGATTCCATCCGGTTTTATTTTACAAATAAAAAAATAATTTATATAATGGGAATATTGAAGGATAAGGAATATGAAAAGATCATTGCGCAGACGGGTTCGCTTGCGGAGCAGATCATCACGGTTGCCGCGCCGAAAAATAAGCGGGCGATGTCTGCTTATGAGCTGGCGGGCGCGGTAAAGGAATATTATCCTTGCGTTACCGCAGCAGACAGCTTAGAAGAGGCAGTAGAGATGAGCTATCTTTTGGCAGATCCGGACAGCGTGATCATTGCGTTCGGTTCCCTTTCCTTTTTAGGACAATTAATGGCAATTGTAGAAAACAGGCATACGATCAGGAGAGATTCTCATGGTAGATCAGAAAAAAATTAAAGAAGCGGTAAGATTATTATTGGAAGGAATCGGCGAAGAGGCGGAACGGGAAGGGTTAAAGGAGACGCCGGACCGGATAGCCCGTATGTATACGGAAATTTTTTCGGGCATGGATGAGACGGCGGCGGATCATCTTTCCAAAACTTTTTCGGTGAGCGGAAACGATATGGTGGTGGAAAAGGATATTGTCTTTTATTCCACTTGCGAGCATCATTTGATGCCTTTTTACGGGAAAGCGCACATTGCCTATATACCTGACGGCAAGGTTGTGGGGCTCAGCAAGCTGGCAAGATGCGTGGAGGTATTTGCCAAAAGGCCCCAGATACAGGAGAAAATGACGGCGCAGATCGCGGACGCCATTATGGAGCATTTACAGCCGAAAGGGGTGATGGTCATGGTGGAGGCGGAGCATATGTGCATGACGATGCGGGGAGTCAAAAAACCCGGAAGCATGACGATGACCTATGCGGCAAGGGGAGCCTTTGAAGAGGAGAGGCAGCAGGAAAAGTTTTTCCGTATGGTGCGCAGATAGGCAGGCTTTTTTAGCGGTGAGCGGATAGGAAAAGAGGAGCGGGGCGTAAGCGGGTAAAAGGATGGAGAGGATTGACAGGATTTTAGGAAATGAAAAGTATCGGGATTATCTGCGGCGGAACCAACAAGAAGAGCAGGAGCGTATTTTCTGCCGACATGATATGGCCCACTTTTTGGATGTGGCAAGAATCGGCTGGATACTTGTATTGGAAGAGAATCTTCCTATAGAAAAAGAGATTGTTTATGCGGCAGCTCTTTTACATGATATTGGAAGATACCTGCAGTATAGGGAAGGGCAGCCTCACGAAAAAGCAAGCGCAAAGCTTGCGCCGGAGATTTTAAAAGAGTGCGGGTTTGATGAGAACGAAACAGACATTATTATAGAGGCGATAGAAAAGCACAGGGATAAAAACGTGCAGGGAGAGGAAAACTTAAACGGGATCCTTTATCGGGCGGATAAGGCGGGCAGGCCATGTTTTGCCTGTGATGCGGAAAAACTGTGCGACTGGAAACAGGAGAAGAAAAATAAGAAGATAAGATATTGAATAACAGTCCGGGCATCCGGATTGTTACAGCCTTAAAAAGCAGAATAAAAGTACAGTCAGAAGAAAGGGCATACAGGCATGAAGATAGGAAAAAGAGAATTTGACACAGCACGAAAAACTTATGTTATGGGTATACTAAACGTGACGCCGGATTCGTTTTCGGACGGCGGAAAGTATCAGAAACCGGATCAGGCGTTTAGGCGTGTAGAAACAATGATAGCGGAAGGGGCGGATTTAGTGGATGTTGGAGGAGAATCTACCCGTCCCGGCTATAGCATGGTGTCCGAAGAAGAGGAAATGGAAAGGATTGTGCCCGTGATAGAAGGGATCAAGTCAAGATTCGACATACCTATATCTGTTGATACTTATAAAGCAAAAGTGGCGCAGGCAGGCATAGCGGCGGGGGCTGATCTGGTCAATGATATATGGGGGCTGAAATATGACGGCGATATGGCGGGGATCATTGCCAAAACGGGGACTGCCTGCTGTCTCATGCATAACAGAAAGGAGCCGGCTTACAAACAGTTTGTCAAAGAGGTGGTTTCTGACCTGAAAGAATCGGTCAGCATTGCCCTTGACGCGGGAATTTTGCCGGATAAGATTCTGCTGGATCCGGGAGTGGGATTCGGAAAAACTTATGAGAATAATCTGGAGATCATAAACCGTTTGGAAGAGTTAGGGAGTTTGGGGTATCCGGTGCTTCTGGGTACTTCAAGAAAATCTGTGGTCGGACTTACCCTTGATCTGCCGGCAGAGGAACGGATAGAAGGAACACTTGTTACCACGGTATTCGCCGTAATGAAGGGCTGCGCTTTTGTCAGGGTACACGATATTCAGGAAAATGTCCGGGCTATAAAAATGGCGGAGGCCATTTTAAACAGTACTGCGGGCAGATAGGAAAAACCGCGGCAGGCAAGTAGGATAAATCAGATGGAAAAGATAAGGGTAGGCGAAAAACAAGGCAGAATGGAAATAAAAACAGGTAAGAGGAATAAGTGGATTTAAGCACAGCTATCATAAAAAGGCAGAGGCCGGAGCGGAATAACAACGAATAACAGACAGGGAGAGAAAGAAATGGACGAGATACGCATCGAAGATTTAAAGATATATGCTTATCACGGAGTATATGCAGAAGAAAACGAAAAAGGACAGGATTTTTATGTGAATGCAACGCTGTATACGGATACCAGAGAAGCGGGAAAGCAGGATGCCCTTTCCCTTTCCAGCGATTATGGAGAGATCTGCCATATGATCAATGACTTTTTAAAACTGCACACGTTTAGTCTGATCGAAACGATGGCGGAGAAAACGGCGGAACAGCTTTTGCAGCGTTTTCCACTTATTCAGGCTTTGGATCTGGAGATCCGTAAGCCGCAGGCGCCCATCGGGCTTCCTTTTTCTTCCGTATCCGTGAAGATACACAGAGGATGGCATCGGGTTTATGTGGCGGTCGGATCCAATATGGGAGACAGGCAGGCATTTATTGGGAAGGCGGTCCAAAGCATACGGAAACAGGAATGCATTAAAAATGTCAGGGAATCGGAATTGATCGAGACTAAGCCTTATGGGGAAGTAAGGGATCAGGAGGATTTCTTAAACGGAATGCTGGAATTTGATACGCTTTTTGAGCCTAAAGAACTTTTAGCATTTTTACATGAAATCGAAAATGAAGCGGGACGTGAGAGAAAGCTGCATTGGGGGCCAAGAACGCTGGATCTGGATATTATTTTTTATGACGATCTGGTATTGGATACGGAGGAGCTTGTGATCCCCCATGCCGATATGCATAACCGCGATTTTGTATTGAAGCCGCTGTGCGAGCTGGCGCCGTATAAAAGGCATCCGCTGTTTCATAAGACGGCGGGACAGCTTTTGCAGGGGTTGAAGTAACGGATTGCACCCATACAGACCATGTAAAACAAAATAAAGTACAGAAAAACAAGTATCAGACGAAACCGTTTGGTACTTGTTTTCTGCCTCAAATTAAGAAACGGGGGGTATCCATGAACTTATAAGAATCATTCAAACCATAACGCAGCCCCTATAGGGTGTCCGTCATTTTTAAACTGCACTATATAAACATCTAAATTCAGTAAATCCGCATCGGTTCCGTCTTCTCTTTTCAAACTTAACGTAAAACCGTCAAATATATGAAATCCGTATGTTCCATGACTAAATTCTCCCGCATAGATACCGTCTAAAAGCAAAGTGTTTGTGTCCTGCATGATAGTTTCTTCCTGCTAAAAAACAGTTGTTTTATTTTTTGACATTCTCAGCAGCCGCACTCAACGCAGCGTCAAAGGTGGTAACATTTACAGGCCCGAAAGTACTTGTTTTGTAAACCGGTCCGTCTGATTCTCCAAATCCCGTAAAATAAACGTATTGAGAAGTAATATTAATATCCGTATAAATACCGGAGGCTACCAATTCCGTATTGCTGCCGTCCAGATTCATCCGTTTCAGAGCAGGAGAAGAGGATGAATTGGACTGATAATAAATGACGGAATCATAAATATTGAAAAGATCTACCCGGTCGGTGGTCAATACGGTGACCGAACCGTCTGATAAAGAATAGCGGCTCAGCCTGTAATTCTGATCCAGATCCATATAGTAGACATAATCGCCGTTCACGACCGGATTCCATACATTTCCGTCCCAAAGCATATAAGAACTGTCATCGGCCGTATTCCATACATAAAGATGATTGTCAATCCCTGCGCCCATCCAGTAGATCAGGCCGTCCTGACAAGAAGCGGGATTGACCCATGTAGTGCTTAAAGTCTGTTCTTTCTGTTTATCCAGCCTGACTTTGTGGAGCGTGAGCGAGGTATCCCTGTTATAATGGGAATAATATATGTAATCGCCGATCAGGTTCAGTGTGGAGGAAGGATTGGGGCTTAAACAAGCGGTATTCTTTCCCTTCAGATTGGAACGGTAAACGCCGTTTAAACTTCCGAATTTAGGAGCCGTATCCGTCGTGCTGCTGTCGGACTGATAGTAGACCAGATATTTTCCCCCTGCGTTGATAAATTCCACCTTGGAGTTGTTTAATTTCCTGATTTCCGTTTCATCGGGGTTCATGGAATATAAAGTCCCGTCGTCATAAGCGTTGGAAAAATAGACCTTTCCGTTGTATTCGCAAAATAATCCGCGGTTATTCAGATTGCCTGCGGTATTGCCGAGCGTACCTTCCGGAACCGGCGCGGTGCGCCCTCTGAAAAAAGCGGCCACTCCGATAATGGCAATCAATAAAATAACACACGAAATTAAAATAATAGTACGTTTTTTGTTTTCCATATGTCCTCACATTCCGCCGTTTTCCGGCATAGTTTTTAGCAGATCATTCCATAGAAATAAGACGATGTCTTTATAGAAATTATAGCCTTTATTTTCAAAGCTATCAACCTTTATTTTACTTGCGTGACACGGGGTTTTGCGATAAGATGGATTTGATATGGAACATAGGAATATTTTAAGCGTAAAGAGGGGAAAGACACATGGATCTAATGAAGCTGCGGGAGCAGATCGATAACATCGACAGAGAGCTTGTGGATCTCTATGAGCGGAGGATGGAGATCGCAGGTCAGGTTGCGGAATATAAAATAGAAACAGGGAAAAAGGTATTTGATAAAGAGCGGGAGGAACAGAAGATCGCAGCAGTCAAGGCGCTTGCCCACAACGAATTCAACAGACACGGCGTGGAAGAGCTGTTTGAACAGATCATGTCCATCAGCCGCAAACTCCAATACCGCATACTGACGGAACACGGAAGTATCGGAAAACTCCCTTTTATCGGTGTGGACGAGCTGGATACGAAGGAGGCAAGGGTCGTATTTCCGGGAGCGGAAGGTGCTTATACACAGGCGGCCATGCAGGAATATTTCGGGGACAAGGTAGCCAGTTTCCATGTAGATACTTTCCGGGACGCCATGACCGCTATTGACGAAGGGCGGGCGGATTTCGCAGTGCTGCCGATTGAAAATTCTACGGCGGGCATTGTGAGCGAAATCTATGATATGCTCGTGGAATTTGAAAATTATATTGTGGGGGAGCAGATCATTAAGATCGAACACTGTCTGATGGGAACGCCCGGAACGGAAATAGAGGACGTCAAAACGGTCTACTCCCATCCGCAGTCGCTGATGCAGAGCGCGGGATATTTAAGGGAGCATCCTTCGTGGCAGCAGATCAGTATGAATAACAATGCGTTTGCGGCCAGAAAAGTGGCGGAGGATCGGGACAGGACGCAGGCGGCGATAGCAAGCGAATATGCGGCGGCGGCCTACGGGCTTTCCGTATTGGAAAAAGGCGTGAATGACCTGAAAAATAACTCCACACGTTTTATTATTGTGACGAATCAGAAGATTTTTAAAAAGGACGCCAAAAAGATCAGCATATGCTTTGAAGTGTCCCATGAGAGCGGGTCTCTTTATCGTATGCTCTCTCATTTTATTTACAATAATCTGAATATGAATAAGATCGAGAGCCGTCCCATAGAGGGCCGGATCTGGGAGTATCGGTTTTTTATTGATTTTGACGGTAATCTGGCGGACAGCGCGGTCAAAAACGCGTTGCGGGGATTACGGGAAGAAGCGAGAAATATGAAGATTTTAGGAAATTATTAAAAAGCGGCCCCAAAGCGGCCGGGCATCATGAGACGACATAGAAACACAGGAGACGGATATGAGAGCGAAAGAGTTGATCATATATAAACATTTGGAGGACGGCAGGCTGCTTGAAGATATGGAGTGGCTGATGGATCATTATGGGGATGATTATTACAATAAAGAGGATAAGGAAGCGTTGTTTTACGAGTGCGTCCATGGATTGCTGGATATGGCGGGACATCATGGGTTTTACGGGAATCTTTGGCATTGTTATCTGACGAATCTTTTAGTCAATAACGAAAACAGCTACAGCATGTCGTGTGAGATCAAGGGGGCGGTTGCAGGGACGATCAATCAGGCAGTGCTGCACGATATCGCTATTTTTAAAGAATTTTTTGATTTTGATTTCGGACCGGTGTGTGAAGAACTGGGAACGGAAGTATTCGCATGGGTGCAGGATTACGAGAGCAGTTCGGAAAAGAGCAAGGTATACAATGCAAGGATCAGGGACAGGATCTGTACCCTTGCGGTAAAATTTAAAGAGGATAAGACGGCGGAGGAAATGAAGGATTCCCTGACGCAGTTTTATAAGGAGTACGGGGTAGGAAAGTATGGTTTGCATAAATCATTCCGGATCGAGCACAGAAACGGCGGCGCCGTGATCGTACCGATCAAAAATATTGCCCATGTGCATTTGGAGGATATGATCGGTTATGAGATCCCGAAACAGAAACTGACCGAGAATACGGAAGCTTTCGTAAACGGCAGGAGGGCGAATAACTGCCTTCTTTACGGGGATGCGGGAACGGGTAAATCTTCCAGCATCAAAGCCATTGCCAACGAATATTATGACAGGGGGCTCCGGATCATAGAAGTATATAAGCATCAGTTTCAGGATCTGAACGACGTGATCGGACAGATCAAGAACCGGAATTATAAATTTATCATTTATATGGATGATCTAAGTTTTGAGGATTTTGAAATAGAATATAAATATTTAAAAGCGGTCATTGAAGGCGGACTGGAAAAAAAGCCGGATAACGTGCTGATCTACGCGACTTCCAACAGAAGGCATCTTGTCAGGGAAAAATTCAGCGACAAGGAAGACAGGAGCGACGACCTGCATTCCGGCGATACCGTACAGGAAAAGCTGTCTTTGGTATCCCGCTTTGGCGTAACGATCTACTTCGGCGCGCCCAGCCCGAAAGAATTTAAAGAGATCGTTTGCATGCTCGCAAAACGCAATCATATCCATATGGAGGAAGAGAAGCTTTTGGCGGGGGCAAATAAATGGGAACTTTCCCACGGCGGGCTTTCCGGGAGAACGGCGCAGCAGTTCATCGATCATCTGCTGGGAACGGGAAAGGAAGAGGTTTGAGACAGACCGGCGGGAGGATACGGAAAGAGGGTATCCTTTTGAAGATCAGGATAGGGAAGGAAGGGAATTGGATTTTATGGCGGTAAAGACATTTGCGGCGATCGACGTAGGTTCTTATGAACTTGGCATGAAGATTTTCGAGATCTCACCCAAAAACGGCATGAAAGAGATTGAACATATCAGGCACAGGATAGCCCTTGGCGCAGATACCTTTGCTACAGGGAAAGTAAGCTATGAAAAGATTGAAGAACTGTGCAGGGTACTGACGGAATTTAAAGGCATCATGAAAACCTATAAGGTGGAGGAATACAAAACCTATGCCACCAGCGCGATCAGGGAAACGGACAATAAGCGTATCCTGTTGGACCAGATCCGGGTAAAGACAGGGATGAAAATAGAAATATTGAGCAATTCCGAGCAGCGGTTTTTGGATTATAAGTCCATCGCGTTCCGTGGCGAAGAATTTAAGCATCTGCTGGAGAAGGGAACGGCTATCGTGGACATCGGAGGGGGCAGCATCCAGATTTCCCTGTTTATGAAAGATACTCTTGTGGCGACGCAGAATTTAAAGCTGGGAGTTCTGCGGCTTTTGGAACATATGAACCATTTGAACGCGAAACCGACCCAATATGACGGATTGGTGGAAGAATTTGTCAGCGCCCAGCTTGAAGTCTTTAAGAAATTATATTTAAAGGACAGAGAGATCCAAAATATCATTGTTGTGGACGATTATCTTTCCCGGCTGTTGAGACGCGGGCAGCTTGAGGGGACAAAGGAAGGATATGTGGAGGCGGAAACTTACAGGCGTTTTACAAATGCCGTGCAGAAAAAGACCGCTCTCGATATCAGCCGGACGTATGACATTCCCGAAGAGATCCTTCCCATGCTGCATATTACGGTGGTTTTGATCAAGCAGATTCTTTCCATGATGGATGCGAAACTGATTTGGGCGCCGGGAGTGACGCTTTGCGACGGGATCGCTTATGAATATGCGGAAAAGAATAAGCTTGCGGTGATCGACCATGATTTTGAGCAGGATATCATCGCCTGCGCCCAGAATATCAGCAAGCGTTATATGGGCAGCAAGAAACGCAGCGAAACGCTGGAAAAGATTGCGCTTACGATTTTTGACAGTACCAAAAAGGTACACGGGCTGGGGAAAAGAGAAAGGCTGTTGCTGCGGATCGCAACGATACTTCATGACTGCGGGAAATTTATCAGTATGATGAATTTGGGCGAATGTTCTTATCATATCGTCATGTCTACCGAGATCATCGGGCTTTCCCATACGGAGAGGGAGGTTGTGGCAAACGTTGTAAAATACAATCATGCGGAATTTGATTATCCGGAAACAGTGGATTATCTGACGATCGCGAAACTGACGGCGATCCTGCGCGTAGCCAATGCCCTTGACCGCAGTCATAAGCAGAAATTTAAGGACATCAAGACGGTATTAAAGGAGAACAGGCTGGTCATGACTGTAGCGTCCGATGCGGACATCACGCTGGAGAGAGGACTTTTTAAAGAGAGGGCGGATTTTTTCGAAGAAGTTTTCAGCGTAAAACCCGTGATCAAACAGAGAAAATCATTGTAGTCGGTTAGGAGGCACTTTATGTCGGAAAAATATAAAAATCCTGAATATTATACGAACAGAGAAATGAGCTGGGTACTTTTTAACAACAGGGTGCTCAGCGAGGCGCGAGATAAAAAGATCCCTCTATTTGAGCGTCTGAAATTTTTGAGTATCACGGCGTCAAATCTGGATGAATTTTTTATGGTCCGGGTAGCGTCCCTAAAGGATATGGTAAATGCAAAATATACAAAGCCCGATATTTCGGGAAAAACACCGATTGAACAGCTTGAAATGCTGGATAAGGCCACCCATGAGCTTGTCCGCAACCAGTATTCTACATACAACCGTTCTTTGGTGCCGCTGCTTTTACAGAACGGGCTGCGCGTTATAGAGCGTCACGAACAGCTTTCGGAAGAAGAGGAGCGCTTTGTGGACCGTTATTTTATGGATAACGTATATCCGGTACTGACGCCGATGGCGCTGGATTCTTCCAGACCGTTTCCGCTCATACGGAACAAATCGTTAAATATAGGCGCGCTTGTAAGCAAAAAGAAGGGAGAGGGGGATCTGGAGTTTGCTACGGTGCAGGTACCCAGCGTCCTGCCAAGGATCGTGCCCGTGCCTTCCGAGAATCAAAACGAGACGACGGTCATTCTTCTGGAGGAAATGATCGAGCGCAATATGGATAAATTGTTTTTAAACTACGATATTGTCTGCGCCCATCCTTTCCGTATTATGAGGAACGCGGATTTGTCGATAGAAGAAGACGAGGCCGAGGATCTGTTGCAGGAAATCGAGAGACAGCTCAAGAAAAGGCAGTGGGGTGAGGTGATCCGGCTTGAGGTGGAAGACGGTATCGACAAAAGACTGCTGAAAATATTAAAGAACGAGCTTATGATCTCCGAAGAAGGGATCTACCGGATCGACGGCCCCTTAGACCTTACCTTTCTTATGAAGATGTATTCTTTGGAAGGGTTTGAACGGTTAAAGAACGAGAAGTATATGCCCCAGCCTGTGCCGGAACTGCCGGCGGGAGAAGATATTTTCGAGCATATCCGGCAGGGGGATATTTTACTGCACCATCCGTACCAGACTTTTATGCCGGTAGTGGATTTTATCAGACAGGCGGCGAAAGACAAAGACGTGCTGGCGATTAAACAGACGCTTTACCGTGTCAGCGGCAATTCGCCGATCATTGCGGCGCTTGCGCAGGCGGCGGAAAACGGAAAACAGGTTTCCGTTCTGGTAGAATTAAAAGCCAGATTTGACGAGGAGAATAATATCGTATGGGCAAGGAAACTGGAAAAAGCGGGATGCCATGTGATTTACGGTCTGGTAGGATTAAAGACTCACAGTAAGATCACTCTGATCGTGCGTAAAGAGGAAGACGGCATACGCCGGTATGTACATCTTGGAACAGGCAACTACAACGACGCAACGGCGAAATTATATACGGATGTGGGCCTGCTCACCTGCTCGGAGGCCATTGGGGAAGACGCAACGGCGGTATTCAATATGCTCTCCGGCTATTCGGAGCCGCTTACATGGAACAAGCTGTCGCTGGCGCCGCTTTGGCTCAAAAAGAAGTTCATCCATCTGATTGAGAGGGAAAAGCAGCATGCGATGGAAGGGAACCCGGCGCATATCATAGCCAAGATGAATTCCCTTTGTGATAAAGACGTGATGGAGGCGCTTTATGACGCAAGCGCGCAGGGCGTAAAGATCGAGCTGATTGTAAGAGGGATCTGCTGTCTGAGAGTAGGAATCCCGGGAATCAGTGAAAATATAAGCGTCCGCTCCATTGTAGGTAACTTTTTGGAGCACAGCAGGATCTTTTATTTTGAAAACGGCGGCAGGAGCGAAGTGTATTGCGGCAGCGCGGACTGGATGCCGAGGAATCTGGAGCGTCGTGTAGAGATTCTTTTTCCGGTGGAAAACGAAGAGTTGAAAAAGAAACTGATGCATATATTGGAAGGGCAGCTTAAAGATACCGAAAAGGCCCATGTGCTGAATGACAGGGGCGTTTATGAAAAGGTTGACAGGCGCGGAAAGACTGTATACAATTCTCAGGAGGAGTTCTGCAGGGAAGCGATCCTTGCGGCAAAAGAAGAAAAAAACGACGCGGAGCGCCGTGTATTTATACCGGAGATTCATCATGAATAAATTTGTTTTGGCATCGGCATCGCCGAGAAGAAAAGAACTGCTCGAACAGCTGGGGCTTTCCTTTATGGTATGCAAGAGCAGCGTGGAAGAAAAGATCACGAAAAGCGATCCGGCACAGATCGTTATGGAATTATCCGAACAGAAGGCTAAGGATGTGAAAAAGGACGTAGGGCCGAATGTGGCCGTGATCGGTGCGGATACGATCGTCGTATTCAAAGATCAGATATTGGGAAAGCCTGCGGACGGGGAAGACGCATACCGGATGTTAAGCGAACTTCAGGGAAATACCCATAAAGTCTATACAGGCGTAACAATCTGCCATGGCAGCAGGGTACGGTCCTTTTTTGAAAGTACGAAAGTGCATGTCTATGAAATGAGCGAAAGGCAGATACGCCGGTATATTGAAACCGGAGAACCCATGGATAAAGCGGGAGCTTATGGCATACAGGGCAGGTTTGCGGCCTATATAAAAGGAATTGAGGGGGACTACAACAATGTAGTAGGACTTCCCATAGGCAGATTGTATCAGGAGTTGATCCATCTTTCATTGGCGGAGTAAAGAGAAGATAGAAGTGTTATTAAAGGAGGAAGAAATATGCCAGAATTTGACAGTGCGGTGCTTCAGTGTTTTTTGAAGAATCAGTTACAGCTTTTCCCGGAAAGAGTGGCGGAAAGTGAAGAAGAAGCGGAAGAATTTTTGGAAGACTGCATGGCGGTCGTAGTCAATTCCGTAAAAGAAGTCTGGGAGTATTTTGATGAAGCCGGAATCGATATGGAGGGCGCCGGAGAAGACGAGATCCTTGAGGCGCAGGAAGTATTTGAAGTGGGAGACGGAAGATATCTGATCGTGGAAGGATGATAAATCCGTATCCCGCCATGCAAAATACCGGATCGTTATGAAGAAATAATTATGTCAGCGGCTTTAGGCAAAACCTGAAGTCGCTGACAATATATGAGCCATAAATATGTTCGAAAGGATAAAAGAATGTCAGCTATCCCATATGTTCTTCTAATAGTTTTTCAACAGAAGCAAGTTTTACGCAAAGAACAAAGATTTTCGTTGCCTCAAGCATTTCTTCCGGCGTCGGGAAAGTAGGAGCAATGCGGATATTAGAATCTTCCGGATCCTTTCCGTAAGGGAAGGTTGCGCCTGCGCCGGTCAAAATAACGCCCAGCGATTTACATTTTGCAACGATTGACTTTGCACAGCCGGGCATGGCGTCGAAAGAAATGAAATAGCCGCCTTTCGGCTTGTTCCAGTTTCCGATTTCCAGTCCGGTGAGTTCTGCATCCAAAATATCCAGTACCGCTTCAAATTTAGGGCGGAGAAGATCCCCGTGTTTTTTCATGTGAGATTTCAGTCCGTCTAAATCTTTAAAAAACCTTACATGGCGAAGCTGGTTGATTTTATCGTGCCCTATGATCTGCGTCGTCATCTGCTTTTTGATATCTTCGATATTTTTAAAGGAGGTGGCAACCGCGGATACACCGGAACCCGGAAAGCTTATTTTAGAAGTAGAGGCAAAGATGTATACCATATCCGGATTACCTGCTTTTTCACATTCTTCTAAAATATTTAAAATCTCATCCTGGTCATCGTCATATAGATGGTGCATACAATAGGCGTTGTCCCAAAAAATCCGGAAGTCTTTTGCTTTTGGCTTTAAGTTTGCAAACCGTTTCACTACTTCGTCGGAGTAGGAGATTCCCGTCGGGTTGGAATATTTTGGCACGCACCAGATTCCTTTTACGGCGTCGTCGTTATTTACATATTCTTCTACCAGATCCATGTCGGGGCCGTCTTCCCGAAGCGGAATGTTGATCATTTCGATGCCGAATAATTCCGTGATCTTAAAGTGCCTGTCATATCCCGGCACCGGACATAAAAATTTGACTTTGTCCAGTTTGCACCAGGGGGTAGAACCGTTCACGCCCATGAGCAGGGAACGGGATACGGTATCATACATGATATTTAAACTGGAATTACCACATACGATGACATTGTCTTTAGGAACACCCATCATTTGGGACATCAGACGCCGGCATTCGCCGATACCGTCCCAGTCTCCGTAATTTCTGGTGTCGTTTCCAAGCAGCGTATGCATGTCGGAACTGCTGTTGATCACATCCAGCATCGGCATGGACAACGCCAATTGAGAAGCGCCGGGCTTACCTCTTGCCATATTCAGGGACAGTCCTTTTGCCTCCTCTGTTTTAAATTCTTCTTCCAGACTTGATTTTAATGCCAGAAGTTCCTCCCGGCTCATATTCTTGTAAGCTTTCATAATATAATCATTCCTCGTAATTTTTTTCTAATAAATAATACCACGAAAGTGATAAACTGACAAGGCAGGCGTATAAAAGCAGCGAAATCAGGATCGATATTCCTGCAGCCATTTTTTCAGGTTTGTAAGAATTTCTACGGGAACCTGCAGGTTACCGTAGCCTACGCCCAGATCCAGCTTGGGCTTGGTATCGCCGTGAAAATCCGAACCGCCGCTGGGCAGCAGACCGTATTGGGCGGCAAGTTTTTTCATCTGCCGCTCTTCGGAAGGGGAGTAGGTGCTGTAGATACATTCCATTGCCGCGAGGCCCGCTCCTTTTAGGCGGTATAGTAAAAGCCCCAGCCTTTTATCGCTCATGTGATACAGGGTAGGATGAGCCAGCACCGGAATGCCGCCGGCCTTCAAAATCAGTTGGACAGCCTGCATGGGCGTCACCTTTTCCCTCGGAACAAAGTACCGGGTATGATCCCCTACATATTTGTCAAACGCTTCCGGCATATTTTTTACTGCACCCTGATCCAAAAGATATTTGGCATAGTGGGCTCTGGTAATGACGGCGCCCGGAAATGCGGCGAGCAGTTTTTCATAAGAAATATCGATGCCCGCGCCCTGCAGATTGGCGCACATTTTCCGGTTGCGTTCTATGCGGGAGTCCACAAAAGCCTGAATCCGTTCCCGGAATGCGCTGCATTTATGATCGATATACAGTCCTACGATGTGAATATCTTTTCCTTCATACTCCGTAGAAAATTCAATGCCGGGGATCACTTCGACCGTAGTTCCCTTTGCGGCGTCCAATGCCTCGTCCAGTCCCTCCGTCGTGTCGTGGTCGGTCAGGGCGAAAGCTTTCAATCCCTTTTCCACCGCATAATCCACGAGTCCGGCAGGAGTGAAACTGCCGTCCGATTTATTGGAGTGTACATGTAAATCTACAATATCCATAGTTGCCAGTCCAGTCCTAATTGTCGTCTTCTTCCCTGTTTGCGGTAAATACGGTTCTCTTACGAGCCATTTCGTCGCTTTCCAGATATTCGTCATACGTCGTGATCTTATCGATCAGGCTGCCGTTCGGCAGGATTTCCATGATCCGGTTTGCGGTAGTCTGCACAAACTGATGATCATGGCAGGAGAACAGTTCTACGCCGGAAAACTTGATCATGCCGTTGTTGAGCGCGGTAATGGATTCCATATCCAAATGATTGGTCGGTTCGTCAAAGATCAGACAGTTGGCGCCGGAGATCATCATTTTGGATAAAAGGCACCGCACTTTTTCACCGCCGGAAAGTACCTTTACTTTTTTAACTCCGTCTTCTCCGGCAAACAGCATACGTCCTAAAAATCCGCGGACATAGGTCACATCCTTTACGGGAGAGTAACCGGTCAGCCAGTCCACGATGGTGAGATCGTTGTCAAATTCTTCGGTATTGTCTTTCGGGAAATAAGCCTGAGAAGTAGTGACTCCCCATTTATAGCTGCCGCTGTCCGGTTCTATTTCCCCCATAAGGATTTTGAAAAGCGTTGTTTTTGCAATTTCATTCCCTCCCACAAAAGCGATCTTATCGTCGTGACCGACGATAAAGGAGATGTTGTCCAGTACTTTTACGCCGTCCACGGTCTTGGTAAGCCCTTCCACCATTAAGACTTCATTGCCGATCTCTCGTTCAGGACGGAAATCAATATAAGGATATTTTCTGCTGGAAGGCTTGATATCATCCAGTTCGATTTTTTCCAAGGCCCTTTTTCTGGAAGTGGCCTGTTTGGACTTGGATGCGTTTGCAGAGAAACGGGAAATAAATTCCTGCAGTTCCTTGATTTTTTCTTCCTTCTTTTTGTTGGCTTCTTTCATCTGTTTGACTAAAAGCTGGCTGGATTCATACCAGAAATCATAATTTCCGGCGTAGAGCTGTATTTTACCGTAGTCGATATCGGCGGTATGGGTACATACTTTATTTAAGAAATAACGGTCGTGGGATACGACGATCACCGTGTTCTCAAAATTGATCAAAAACTCTTCCAGCCATGCGATAGCGTCCAGATCCAAATGGTTGGTAGGCTCGTCCAGCAAAAGGATATCCGGATTTCCGAACAGGGCCTTTGCAAGCAGCACCTTTACTTTATCGTTACCGACTAAAGTGGACATGACCGCGCTGTGGATGGAAGTGTCGATGCCGAGCCCGTTTAAAAGCATGGCTGCGTTGGATTCCGCCTCCCAGCCGTCCATTTCCGCAAATTCCGCCTCCAGTTCGCTGGCGCGGATACCGTCTTCGTCGGAAAAGTCTTCTTTTGCATAGATGGCGTCTTTTTCCTTCATGATCTGGTAAAGTCTTTCGTTCCCCATGATGACCACGTCCATTACGGTGTAATCGTCATATTTGAAGTGATCCTGCTCCAAAACGGAAAGGCGCTGTCCGGGGGTAATGGAAATATCGCCGTTGGTCGTTTCAAGCTGCCCGGAAAGGATCTTTAAAAAGGTAGATTTGCCTGCTCCGTTGGCTCCGATCAAGCCGTAGCAGTTCCCTTCCGTAAATTTGATGTTAACATCCTCAAATAATGCTTTTTTTCCTACTCTGTAGGTTACGTTATTTGCACTGATCATATAAAACCTCATTTTCCAATTTTTACACGTTTTTTAGTCACTGTTACTTATTATACACAATGTTTGCATTTTTTCAATGGAAAATCTGCGGCGGGAGGGGAGATTCTTAAGATAATATTAATTGGAAATTGTAATAGGCGGGTGTATAATATAAAAAAGTATGCGAATCGGTTTTGGCATGCGCAGGTTGGGTATACAGGCGTATGCCTGCGGACGGGAAAGGATATACGGCCATAAAAAAGAGTGCCGGATGTTTCGGCTCTTAGGGTTTGAGTCCGCCGAAGCGGAGTGGGGGATGGAAATGAATTTTTTTATTGTGGGATTGATCGTTTTGGCATTGGCTGTCCTGTATCTTTATGCTATTATGCCGAGGATGGTAAGGCGGCCTGACAAATCGCCGTTTACGGGATGGATGTATGCGCACAGGGGATTGTTTGACAACAATACGCAGGCGCCGGAAAACTCACTTTCCGCGTTCAAAAAGGCAGTGGATGCGGGGTTTGGAATCGAGATGGACGTGCAGCTTACGAAGGACAAGATCCCGGTAGTATTTCATGATTTTACATTGGAACGGGCCTGTAAAAAGAAGGGGAAAGTTTCGGATTATACCTACGCCCAGCTTAAGCAGTTTTTCCTGTTCCGGTCGGACGAGCATATCCCGACTTTTCAGGAGGCGCTTGAACTTGTAAACGGAAAAGTGCCGCTGATCGTGGAACTAAAGATGGAATGGAGCGACTGCAGCGTATGCAGGGAAGCGGACAGGCTGCTGGGCAGCTACAAAGGCTTCTATGTGATAGAGTCTTTTAATCCTTTAGGGCTTATCTGGTATCGCAGGCACCGCAGCCGGATCATCAGAGGACAGCTTGCGGATCATTTCAGAAAAGAAGGGACGGCGAAGGGGCCGTTTTACTTTCTGTTACATTATCTTGTCTTGAATTTTTTGACAAAGCCGGATTTTATTGCCTATAATCACAAATATTCCAAAAATATGTCAAGGCAGTTGTGCCGGTATCTGTATGGGGCAGCTGCGGCGGGGTGGACGATAAAAAACGAAGAACAGCTTATGTCTGCAAGGGAAAACTTTGACTGGATCATATTTGACGGTTTTGTACCAAAAATAAGAAAAAATTAAAAAAATGTTTTTTGTTTATTTACTTTTTTATGGTATTATTTTATTAGTGTACCCAATTGGTAAATGGAGTACTGAAAAATGCTTTTTGTCAGATGTGCGTCACGGTTTGCGAAGTGTGCCGGAAAAAGAGCATAGCGGCCATTCCTGAACCTGAAAGCCATATTTGACGTGAAGGATAAAAAGGGGACGAAAGACAAATATGAGCGGGGACAGGGGTTACGGAGATTTGGATATTATTTCGTACGGTACAAAAAATGTGCGGAAAGGAAAAGAACGGAGAAGCAGCAGCATCAGGACCAACCATGCAAGAAAGGACAGCATCGGTAATAACGGCGGCAGGGTAAGAGACGGGGAAATGAGAAACGGGGGCTACCCGCAAAGCCGCAATATCAAAACGATCCATACAAAGAACAGTGTCAGAAGCAGCGGCGGCGTTGTAAGCGTGACAGGGGATGTGAGGATCGTAAAAGCAAAAGAGGGCAGCGGCAGAAGGGGAAATATAAAAAGCGGCGGAGCGGGGAACAGGTATGAAAACGCGGGGAAGAGGCCCTATGACGTCAGAGAGAGCAGGCAGGTCTCCAAAAGGAGGAAACGCAGGCAGAGAGCCTTTATAGCCAGATTTGTATCCGCTCTTTCGATCTGTATTGTGGCAGGGGGCGTAGGAATATGTATGTATTCGCTGCTTTTTGAAAAGGAGCAGATCGAGGCCAGAAAGGTAACGGATCTTTCCGCTTTTACGCAAGCCCCTTTTGCAAAAGAAAACAACTGGACGATAGAAGATATTTTGGCGGCGCTGCAGCGGGAGGGGATAGATTGTACGCAGGATTTTCTGACGGTGAACGAATATTCCAGACCTGCGGATAAGCTCAGACAGGTCAATAATATTTTCGTGCATTATACGGCGAATCCGGCAACCAGCGCGGCACAGAACAGAAGTTATTTTGAAAATCTTTCCGAGACGCATGAAACCTCGGCAAGCGCGCATTTTATCATCGGGTATGAGGGGGAGATCGTACAGTGTATTCCCCTAGAGGAGATCGCCTATGCGGTTGCAGGAAGAAATGAAGACTCCATATCGATAGAGTGCTGCTATTTAGAGGAAAACGGCGAATTTACAAATGAAACGTATGAAACGCTGGTTCATTTTGCGGCAAGGCTTTTGAAAAAATACGGGTTAGATGCGGAAGACCTGCGCCGGCACTATGACGAGGGCGGCAAGTCGTGTCCCAAATATTATGTGGAAAACGAAGAAGAATGGTGGGCTTTTGTACGGGACGTAAAAGATTATAAAAGTACATTGCGGGACGAATAAGGGCGGCATTCTGTAAAGCGGCAAAACGATCGGGTTTTGCCGTTATTTTGTTTATGGCTTGCCTGAAAGAAGTTCTTCTAGTATAATAGGGGAACAATAAAGGGGAAATCGTATTCACTGGAGAATGGGGGATATATTTTTATGAAAAAGCTACACAGATATTTGGCCGTGCTTCTAGCAGCGATAGTGGCAGTCGGAGTCTATGCATGCGGAGAGAAAAATACGTTTCAGATCTCTAAGATTGAAAAACAATATACGAATGTAAAAATCACGTCAACAGACGATATGGGAGACATTGTCCTGAACGAAAAGAGGACGCAGGAATTTGGGAAATTGTTTGAAGGGCTTGTTTTTGAGCAGACCCAGTCGGCAGGCGGGCTGAACGAACGCTCCTATTCCGTTATCCTGCTAGACGGCAGTGTTCCGGTAGATTCTATCCAAATCGCGGAGGCGGGGACAACGGTCACATACGGAGGCTACTTTTACCGGCTGACGGAAGGAAGTTTTGATACGGAAAAATGGCGTCTTTTGATCGAGGAAGAAAGGGAAGAACAAAAGAAAAACGAAACATCGGCAAAAGAGGATATACAGGAGGGTACAGAGGAAACGCAGGATCCGGAGAGTGCGGCGGATCCGGAAGAAAACGGACAGGAAGAAGGGGAATATTACGGGATAGACCGGTCAGACTTTGCAGCGTCGAAGGTCATTGCCGTTCCTGCATGGCCGGAATGCAGGGTGGATCTGGATGGAGACGGCAGTACGGAGACGATCGTGTATGAAGTCCAGTCTGCGGATGATATACATAAAGAACTCCTTTTCCTGATTTACGATCATGAGGGGAATTTTTATTCCGAAACGGAAGGGACAAGTCCGGTATGGGAAAATCCTTCATCAGAAGGTTATTTTATTATGGACCTTGACAGTGAAGACAAGTATTTGGAAATTGCGGTTTTGGATGACGGGCCAAGCGGCGATCCCTGTTTTTTTACTATGAGATATGACGCGGGAAAGCTGATCTATATGGGTGAAATACCTACGGATTCGCCGTATGGGGAATTAAAGGCGGCAGGAGACGGAAAGGTGGTAGGTTCCGGACGGCTTTCCATACTGCAGACATGGAGGGCGCCTTTTACATGGGTGACGGAAGGAAACAGAATACGGCTTTTGGAAGAAGAGTGGTATTATCCTTATGTGAATTCCACTACAGGGGCTGCGGTTAAACAGAAAAAGCCGGTCCTCCTGTATGAAGAGCCGGATCTGGGAGCAAACGCTGCGGAAATCCTGCCTTCTGATGAAGCTGTGACTTTTGGGACGACGGACAATAAAAACTGGGTGCAGTTTTTCCGTGCGGACGGGAAGGAAGGATGGATCTATCTGGAAGACGGATACTATATGCAGTCCGGAGGAGAACGGACCAGCGTTATGGATATTTTTGAAAATCTGAGTATGGCGGGGTGAGGAAGAAATGTTATGCTGCCGTTTTTTGCCTGCCTTCGGTGCAAAGACCATGCAAAGAGGGGCGTGCAGACGGTAAAAATGATTTTTCAGGGACGCTTTGGAGATAGATTGAAAAATCAAAGATTTTACAACTTTCTATTTAAGCAGTATCATAAGCAAGCTTGTGATATGCATGGGGATTAGCGTGAAATTAAAATTTCCCGGTCCTGATTTGCATGCCCGCTAAAGCGGGCATATGGGAGTTAGTGTGATTTTCAGTTGAGAAGCAGTATTTATGGGCAGTGTCCTGAGCCGTAAATATTGTTCCTCCGGTTAAAATATTATACGGGGCATTTTGTGCAAAATATACAAAAATGTAAAATCAAGGAAACGGGAATGACGTTGCACGGAAATCAAATGTCTTTGGAAAACGGACATTTGTGGATGTGTAATCGCTTACAATTTATCGCTGTGAATCGATAAAATCAAAAAGATTTGGCAACTTTTACAAAAATGTGGGGAGCGGACAAAATCTAGGTGCAGAGAAATGGGGCATATGCTATAATATTCAAGGATGATAACCGCGCATTGGACAGATAAAGGAGGCCAGGCGCTTCGTTTTTTGTTTGAATTGTGAATTTTTTGTCATATGCAACCGGTTATCGAAATTAAACAATAATATATTCAAGGAGAAAGAGCAAATGGCAAAATGGGTTTACTTATTTAGTGAAGGTAACGCTAATATGCGTGAACTTTTGGGCGGCAAAGGTGCAAACCTTGCAGAGATGACAAACCTTGGACTTCCGGTACCGCAGGGCTTCACGATCACAACAGAAGCTTGTACGCAGTACTATGAAGACGGCAGACAGATCAATGATGAGATTCAGGCACAGATTAACGAATACATCGTAAAGATGGAAGAGATTACAGGAAAGAAATTCGGAGACCTTGAGAATCCGCTTCTTGTATCTGTACGTTCTGGTGCAAGAGCATCCATGCCCGGTATGATGGATACAATTTTGAACCTTGGTCTGAATGAAGAAGTTGTAGAAGTTGTAGCAAAGAAGACAGGTAACGAGAGATGGGCCCGTGACTGCTACAGAAGATTTATCCAGATGTATTCCGACGTTGTTATGGAAGTCGGCAAAAAATACTTTGAAGAATTGATCGATAAAATGAAAGCTGACAGAGGCGTTACACAGGACGTAGATCTGACAGCGGAAGATTTAAAAGAGCTGGCAAACCAGTTCAAAGCCGAATACAAAGAAAAAATCGGCGAGGACTTCCCGGACGATCCGAAGGAACAGTTAATGGGCGCGGTAAAAGCCGTATTCCGTTCATGGGACAACCCTCGTGCAAACGTATACCGTCGTGACAACGATA
>OFEY01000089.1_pt1 | contig 92961 bp, 85 predicted proteins | sample 1521251 | NCBI WGS metagenome assembly OFEY01 (sample SAMEA3504100, study PRJEB24116) | mouse gut metagenome | biome: mouse gut; feature: mouse-associated habitat; material: faeces | place: Denmark | collected 2011
TCCGCCATAAATCTGCATTTTTTCTTCGGCGTTTTCTTACATTTTATCATTGGCGCTGACACCGATAATTCCATAAATGCTCTTATAGAAATGTCACAGCAAGATTTAATAGTTGCTAATGCCCTTATTGAACGTGGAGACATCATATTATTTAGATATGCTTTACAAAATTATTATAGAAAGTCATTTAAAACAATTACTATTAGCGGACTTGGCGAACAATCTAACATGGAAGCTGATGAAAGTAATAAAGTCTTTCAATATTTAAGTGATGAATTTATCCATGATATATTTAATAATCTCATACATGATAAAGAAATTACTAACTGTTTTATGAGAGAATCTGTTACAGAATATTACAGGGCTTTTGAAAATGTTATAGAAGAAAATAACACTCTATTTGAACAGACAGAAAAACGAAAGGAGTTTGTAAAAAAGAATAAAGAATTTATTAAAAAGCAGATTAGAAAGAATGAAACAACTGATTATTACGAAAATTTTTCAAAATAATAATATTACCTTTTAAGCACTTTCAAGCAAAATCCATTAAATTATGATTGTCTTTACCCCTGCTCTATGATAGAATACTCCACAAGGACAACCGTGTTGCAGGGTGGGCTGACCTCTCATTTTTACAGAATGGGGGTGATGCCTATGAAAAATCATTTTGATTTTAAGGATTTAATGACCTTTGGTCTTTTCCTTTTGGCATTGCTTACATTCGTTTTTACGTTTTGTAAGTAACCATACATAGAAAAACCACCCCTAAACTTTGACCGAGTACGGGGTGGATTTTTCTATTTCGCATTTTTGGTCAACCCACCTTGTGGGCGGTTGTTCCTTTTATATGTCTAATATAACATGCTTCTCCTATTTTTTCAAGAAGAAAATCTTTTCCATTACAATTCCATATTCATGGAAAAATCATGGAAATATACATCTTGCACACTTTTATTACATTCAAGAAACACTGTATTTATCAGCATTTCAAGCCTTTTTATTTGTCAAGACTTTTCATTGTGGGGAACAATAAAACATCCCTGATTGCAGGTGAATTAGTAAGCAGCATCACCAGTCTGTCGATGCCATATCCAATTCCTCCGGTAGGCGGCATACCAATTTCCAATGCATTCATAAAGTCTTCGTCAGTGGTGTTTGCTTCCTCGTCGCCTGCTGCCAATGCTGCTTCCTGAGCTTTAAATCGTTCTCTCTGATCAATAGGATCATTCAATTCAGAGTATGCATTGCACATCTCGCGTCCGGTAATAAACAATTCAAAACGCTCCACATAATCCGGCTTGTCTGGTTTTCTTTTGGTAAGAGGTGAAATCTCTACCGGATGGTCCATAACAAAGGTAGGCTGAACCAAATGCCCCTCCACAAATTCTTCAAAGAATAAATTTAGAATATCTCCCTTTGTATGCCTGTCCTCATAATGGACTTCCTTCTCATCTGCCAGCTTTTTGGCAGCAGCAGTATCAGGAACCTGATCAAAGTCAATACCGGTATACTTTTTCACAGCGTCGATCATAGTCATCCGTTCAAAAGGTTTACCTAAGTCAATCATTTCCTCTCCATAAGGAACAGTAGTGGTTCCACATACTTCCTGTGCCACATAGCGGAACATGTTCTCCGTCAAGTCCATCATTCCATTATAATCCGTATAAGCCTGATACAACTCCATCAACGTAAATTCAGGGTTATGTCTTGTGTCAAGACCTTCATTCCTAAATACGCGGCCGATTTCATAGACTCTCTCAAGTCCGCCTACGATCAGCCTCTTTAAGTATAATTCCAGTGAAATACGAAGCTTTACGTCTTCATCCAATGCATTAAAATGTGTCTCAAAAGGCCTTGCGGCAGCACCGCCTGCGTTAGACACCAGCATGGGAGTTTCCACTTCCATAAATCCCTGCTCATCTAAATATCTTCTGATTGCAGTAATAATTTTTGATCTTTTGACAAAGGTTTCCTTTACCTCTTCATTCATGATCAAATCTGTATATCTCTGGCGGTAACGAATATCCGTATTGGTAAGGCCATGATATTTTTCAGGCAGAATCTGCAAACTTTTGGATAGCAAAACAATACCTGTTGCATGAATAGAAATTTCCCCTGTTTTTGTTTTAAACACCTCTCCGGTAATTCCTACAATATCGCCCACATCATATTTTTTAAAGTCAGCATAAGCCTCCTCACCAACACTGTCTCTTGCCACATAAGACTGAATATTACCCTTCAAATCCTGAATATTGCAAAAGGAAGCCTTACCCATCACACGCTTCTGCATGATACGTCCGGCAACAGACACTGTACTTCCTTCCATCTGTTCATAATTTTCCTTAATGTCTCTGCTGTGGGCAGTGACATCATATTTGGTAATCCGAAAGGGATCTTTTCCTGCTTCCTGCAGCGCTGCAAGCTTTTCTCTTCTTACCTTAAGCAGCTGCCCTAAATCCTGTTCCTTTTGTGGTTGATTGTCCTGCAATTGATTTTTCTGCTGTTCTGCCACTTCTAACACTCCTTTTCACTGAAAGGCTGCACGCCTGAGATCTTAGCTACCGTAAAATTTTAGTTTGATCTTTGTATTTCAAGAACCTGATATTTAAGAATGCCTGCCTGGGTTTCCACTTCAACCACGTCATTTAATCCCTTGCCGATTAAAGCTTTTCCCACAGGTGATTCATTGGAAATTTTTCCTTTTAAGCTGTTTGCTTCCGTAGAACCTACGATTTTATACTCCAGATCTTCCTTAAATTCAAGATCCCGTATTTTCACACAGCAGCCAATATTGATCTTATCAAGATCAACCTCATCTTCAACAACTACTTCCGCATTCTTTAAAATCTTTTCCAGTTCCTCAATTCTCGCTTCAATGTCACGCTGTTCATCCTTTGCTGCATCATACTCAGCATTTTCGGATAAATCCCCTTGTTCCCTGGCCTCTTTGATCTTCTGTGCCACTTCTTTTCTTTTTACTACTTTAAGGTCATGAAGCTCATCTTCATATTTTCTGAGTCCCTCATAAGTAAGTATGTTTTTCTTCTCTTCCATTGCTAATCGCCCTTCCATCTTTTATGTTTGCTTAATATCATATAAGGTCTTAATTAACTTTCGTATTATAACCATTTTTTACCGCAATGTCAAGGAATTTCAAAATCTCAGCGCTGCTTATATAAACAGCCTTTGCTTTACCTTTCCGTAAATTGTGGACTTCATATTTTATGCCGCCCCCTGAAGATGAGGATAACTTTCTGCTCCCCCATTCTTGTATGCCAAAATCAAGTACAGGCATATCTGATGGAAGTTTCTGTACCCCCATCATAACAATCCCGAATTCTTCATACAAATAATCAGTAAGCCAACTTGATACTTTACTTTCCTGCCCTTTATAAATAATCCTTTTCATTCTTGGAAGATAAGGTTCCAGCAGTTCTTGTAACCGCTCTGTCTCCTTCCTACCGGCATCCTCCGGCAGCAAAATGCAAAGGCTGTCAAAAGGCCTTGCCTGATACAGCCCTACCGCCCAAAGCTCCACCGGAAGTTCCATCAAGGGGCTCGAAGCCAACAGTTTCGCTAACATATTTTCTTCGCAGCTTTCATAAGGCAGCGCTAAAATCTGCTCCGTACAGCCCAAATTTGTATAGGCCATTTCCCATGCATCATTTAAAAGTTTTTGGGCATATTCCATCTTCCAGTTTTTAGGACTGCTTTTAAATATCTTTTTTCCTGCATATTCCGGCAAAAAGGTAAAATACACTTGAAGTTTCTTTATTTTTTTTCTTTCACTTCCAAGAAGATAGGGAAATTCCCGTTCCAACTTTCTTAAATCCAGTCCTGTCTTTTTCAGGTTTTGTCCCTTTTCAGGGCACTCTTTCCATGCAATTGCTTCATAAAAAATGCGTTTATAATCTGTTTCCATAGGAAAGCATATGTAGTAGTTACTTTTCCTATTCCATAAAATTAGAATAATTCACCTAATCAAAATTGCCTGCCATCGGTCTGAAAATCATTTTTACTGCCGCTTCAAGTTCTTCAAAAGACTCCATCTCATTGATTTTTCTTCTCAAAGATGCAGAATTGGGATATCCTATGGTGTACCAGCCAACATGCTTACGCATTTCTCTTACCGCAGTATATTCTCCTTTTACTTCCAGTTCCATTTTTGCATGTCGCAGAATCATATCCCTCACTTCTTCTAAAGATCTTTTCGTCAGCTTCTCGCCGGTTTCCAAATAATGCAGGACATCCTTAAATATCCAGGGATTCCCCCGGACTGCCCGCCCGATCATCACACCGTCACAGCCAGTCTGCTCCAGCATGGCCTTTGCCGACGGTCCATCTGTCACGTCACCATTTCCTATTACCGGAATCGACACAGCCTTCTTCACCTTAGCTATAATCTCCCAATCCGCATTTCCCGCATAATACTGTTCTCTTGTCCTTCCATGCACCGACACCGCAGCCGCTCCGCAGCCTTCCGCTATTTTGGCAATCTCCACCGCATTTACCAGACCATCATCAAATCCTTTTCTGAATTTCACTGTAACTGGTTTCTTAATTGCCTTTACTGTTTTTGTAATGATTTGTTCCACTAAAGCAGGATCTTTCATAAGTGCAGAGCCTTCCTTATTATTAACCACTTTAGGTACCGGGCAGCCCATGTTAATATCCAATATTGAAAATGGCCTCTCTTCAATTTTTTTTGCCATTTCACTTATTATATCCGGATCTGAACCAAAAAGCTGCAAGGAAACAGGATGCTCTCCGGGATGAATCGCCATCAGTTCTTCCGTATTTTTATTTTGATAATAAATTGCTTTGGCACTGACCATTTCCATACATACAAGTCCGGCTCCCTGTTCTCTGCAAAGCAAACGAAATGGCAGGTCGGTTACGCCTGCCATAGGTGCCAGTATCAGATTATTATCCAAAACTACACTTCCTATTTTTAATTTCTTTAATGCATCTGCCATGTTCTTCCTTAGCCCTTTACTTCTATCTATTCCTGTTCGTCCAAAAGTCCGCTTACATCTTCATGAAGAATAAACACCCGGTAATACAAGTTTAAGGATTCAAACAGCTCCTGTCTCTTCCTCCGTACTTCTCCCACTAAAAGGCCGCTTCCTACCTCATCATACAGATAATCCTCCGGCGCAAATTCGGTACGCATAGCCACACTGCCATCCGCCTCGAATTCAATGGTAAATATACCTCCCACCTCTTCCGTAAAGAGCACGCAGATAATGTGCAGTTCTTCCTTAATGGAATCAGGTATGCCTGCAAACTGCTCATTAAAATAATATTTCTTTTCATAGGCATTGGCTCCGCAGAGCACTACCTTTCTATCTCCGGCATCCTGATTCATGCTAAATATCTCCCTGCAGGCAGCTTACCTTTACAAAGTTGCTGCCATAACCGCTTTAATGGTGTGCATTCTGTTTTCTGCCTCGTCAAATACCACTGACTGAGACGATTCAAATACCTGATCTGTCACTTCCATTTCTGTAATTCCAAACTTTTTACTTATTTCCGTTCCTATCTTGGTCTTCAAATCATGAAATGCCGGCAGACAATGCATAAAGATTGCCTGATTTCCTGCATTTTCCATTACTTTTTGATTTACCTGGTAAGGAGAAAGATCTTTGATCCGCTCTTCCCACACGACATCCGGTTCTCCCATAGATACCCATACATCTGTGCAGACTACGTCAGCATCCCTCGTCCCAGCCATCACATCATCAGTTAAGGTAATGGAACCTTTCGTCTGCCCTGCAATCTTCCGGCATTCTTCAACCAATGCTTTATCAGGAAAGTACTTTGGATTTGTGCAGGCTGTAAAATGCATCCCCAGCTTTGCACAAAGAACCATATAAGAATTACCCATATTATAACGGGCATCTCCTAAGTAAGCAAGTTTTACACCTTTTATACGCCCCAGCTTTTCCTTAATTGTAAGAGCATCCGCCAGCATCTGCGTGGGATGGAATTCATTGGTAAGCCCATTCCAAACGGGAACCCCTGCATATTTTGCCAATTCCTCAACAATCTCCTGCCCAAATCCCCGGTATTCAATTCCTTCATACATTCTGCCTAAAACTCTTGCAGTATCTGAAATACTTTCTTTTTTGCCGATCTGGGAACCGGCAGGCTCTAAATAAGTGGTGCCCATTCCAAGATCATGGGCTGCCACCTCAAAAGAACAGCGGGTACGGGTGCTGGTCTTTTCAAAGATCAGCGCCACGTTTTTCCCTCTGTGTAAGTCCTGCGTTAATATTCCTTTTTTCTTCTTTGCCTTTAATTCTTCTGCCAAATCCACCAGATATAAAATCTCCTCCGGTGTAAAGTCAAGAAGCTTTAGAAAACTTCTGCCCTTTAAATTCATCTATATACCATGCCTCTCTTACATCCGTGTGTTACAGAATACGGATTCTTATTTATCACTCATTAATTCCTTAACGGAAGCTGCCAGTCCTGCAAGTCCCTGAATCTCTGACGGAATAATAATCTTGGTAGCTTTGCCGTCTGCCGCCCTTTCAAATGCTTCCAGACTCTTAATGCGAAGTACGGATTCATCTGCTCCTGCTTCACGGATCATTCTGATACCGTCTGCAGTTGCCTGCTGTACCTTAAGAATTGCTTCTGCCTCACCTTCCGCCTCACGGATCATCTTTTCTTTCTGTGCTTCCGCGCGGAGAATTGCTGACTGCTTCTCTGCTTCTGCTTCTAAGATTGCTGCTGCCTTCTTACCTTCTGCAACAGTTACGCTGGCCTTCTTTTCACCTTCCGCACGTGTTACCGCTTCTCTTCGTTCACGCTCTGCCTTCATCTGTTTCTCCATTGCATTTTGAATTTCAGCAGGCGGAATGATATTTTTAAGTTCTACTCTGTTTACCTTGATTCCCCAGGGATCAGTTGCTTCATCCAGGGATGCTCTCATCTTGGTGTTGATAGTTTCTCTGGAGGTAAGTGTCTGATCCAGTTCCAGATCACCAATAATATTACGAAGTGTGGTTGCAGTCAGATTTTCAATTGCCATAATGGGATTTTCCACACCATAGGCAAACATCTTAGGATCTGTAATCTGGAAAAATACTACCGTATCAATTCTCATGGTTACATTATCTTTTGTAATAACAGGCTGGGGAGCAAAATCCACTACCTGCTCTTTTAAGTTGATTCTCTTTGCTACCTTATCAAGAATCGGCAGTTTAAAATGTAATCCAACCGACCAGGTTCCCTGATAAGCGCCAAGCCTTTCTACTACATATGCAGACGCCTGGGGCACAATCTTTACACAGGATGCAAGCAAAACAAGAATTACAACAAATAACACAAGCAACAAATATCCCATATCATTCCTCTTCTTTCCGGGGCCTTTACTTCCCCTAAACATAATATTTACGTGCTGGTTTTACTACTGCGGCTTTTCTTCCACCATCAGCTTTACACCGCTGATTGCCCGAATAATCACTACACTTCCCGTTGGAAGTGTTACACCATCAGTTACCGTTCTGGCAGTCCACTCTTTCCCTTCTACGGTTACCTGGCCGATTCCCTGCAGATTGTCAATTTCACTGATCACAATGGCCTGTTTGCCAACCAGACTTTCCGCATTCGTCTTGATCCGATCCTTATTAAAATATTTTACCGCAATTGGACGGGTAAAATACAAAAGAACCAAAGATACCAATACAAAAAGAACAATCTGAACCCAAAGAGGAACGCCAAGTGCTGCGGCTACAGCGGCAATCAATGCGCCTCCTGCAAACCAGATCGTGGTCAGTCCCATACTGATAATTTCAATGACAATACAGGCAACAAAAATAATAAGCCAAATCGTCGTCAGATTCATACTTCCTCCTTTACAAAAACATTGGATGCGCGCTTTGCGGCCATCCTTATGCAAACAACGGATGTCTCGCTCTGCCAGCCATCCTTATGCAAACAACGGATGTCTCGCTCTGCCAGCCATCCTTATGTTATGACTTTGTTAAAAATATTTTACTACATTAAACTGTCAGAAGCAACCCTAACCATATAGTTCCATCAGCCATCCTTATGTTAATAAAAAACAGTTGACACAATGCTTTTGGCCTGTGTCAACTGTTTGTCTTTATTTACCAGAATACATGGTCTCCTAAAACGAAGCCTTCTCTTCTGCCCGCCCGTCTGAAATGGGTGGCATCGCCAACGGTAGTCTCTCCATTAAGGGCTGCCTGAGCGGCCTGCATGCACAAATCAGGCACTGTCCCTTCGTATACTCTTGCCACTTTTCCTGTCATAGCCGGAGTAAACTGTCCTGATGCATAGATAACTGCATGTATGGTATTGGGGTATGCTCCGCTCTTTACACGATTCATAACCACAGCACCAACGCCTACCATTCCCTCATAGGACTGGTTTCCGGCCTCGCAGTAAATCAGCGCGCCTAAGAGTCTTAATTCATCCGCATCTGCTGCTACCGCACCTCTGTTTGCAGTACGCTTGCGTTCTTCTGCCTCCCTTTCTCTTGCCCTGATAACCTCTATGCTTTCTCCTTCATCAATATGAAATCTTACATTGATATAATCTGTATTTACATAACCAACTTCATCATTAAAGTCTACACTGATCCACTGATCGTCTACGATCTCAACCAGTTCAACAGAGTCTTCATGTGCCAGAACACCATAAAAATCTGCCTCACTGTCAGGTTCCATTCTTACCCGGACAGCACTGCTTTCAAGGGTTACGATCCAGTTCCCCACATCCTCTGCCATTTCTTTTGCATCTTCTCCAAACAAAAGATATTCATCCTTTGCCCAGCCTGTTACATTACCGGAACGGAACTTGGTCCAGCCATCTTTTCGTTCCAGAATCACGCCTCCGCAGTCTTTATATAAAAGACCTACTTTCTCGGAATTTTCATCTGCCTGTGCCCTGATATTCAATGCATTCTGAACATTGGCCATAGTAAGCTCTTCTTCCATCCGCTCCTTTTCTGCTTCGAACTTCTGGTTAATGTTCAGTTCCTTCTGCTCCTCAATAGGCGCTTCCGTGCTTAATGCACCAGGATCCAACACTTCTGCAATACCGGCGCCGGAAAAATCATAGCCTTCCTTTTCACCTGCCTGAACGGTTATTTCCTCTGCTGAAAAGAAAAGCAGGAAATAAACAATCCCTGCCACCGCTGCCAGCAGCCTATTTCTCCGATTCATTTTGCTACCTCCAAAAAACTCCGTTTACTTAATTGTTACGGATTTATTACAATAGGTTTGGAGTTTATATTACCAAATCGTCTGATATTTGTCAAGTTTTGGTAATCTGAACCAGATTTTCCGTTGAATTTCTATCTATTTTTATAAAAATTATTACGTTTATTTTACAATTTTTTCGATTTATCGACGCAGGCTCCTACCGCATTCATCACCGCACCTCTAAATCCCATTTCTTCTAAGGTTTTGACACCCTCAATGGTAGTTCCTCCGGGAGAGCACACCATGTCCTTAAGCTCTCCGGGATGCATCCCTGTTTCAAGCATCAGCTTTGCACTTCCATAAACCGTCTGTGCCGCAAACTGGTATGCCTGCTTTCTGGGCATTCCTGCTTTTACAGCCCCATCCGCCAAAGCTTCAATAAACATAAATACAAATGCGGGAGAACTTCCGCTGACTCCCCCAACTGCATCCATCATCTTTTCCGGAACCTCCTTTGCAATTCCAAAACTGCCAAGAAGTTTCATACATCTGTCCATTTCCTCATCCGAAACTAACTCATTCCTGCATACACCGCTGCAGCCCTCTCCCACCATTGCAGGCGTATTAGGCATACAGCGTACCAGCTTAATGCTCCTTTCAAAGGCTTCTTGTATCTGCGCCATTGTTTTCCCTGCTGCAATGCTGATCACCAGCGTATCATCAGAAATACTATTTTTGATCTGAGATATTACTTCTTCAAACATCTGAGGCTTTACCGCTAAAATCAGTATATCCGCCTCCTCCGCCGCTTTACTGTTATTTTCCGAAATTCGAATCTGATATTTTTCTTTTACCCTGTTTCTTGTTTCTTCTGTTTTCGCATACCCTGAAATGTCTTCCGGTTCTGCAATTTTTCTGGCAAGCATACCGCTAATCATGGCCTTTGCCATATTGCCAAGTCCGATAATTCCTATTTTCATATTAATCCCCATGCATATCGCAAGCCTGCTTGCGATACTGCTCAAATAGAAAATTGAAAAATCTCTGATTTTTCAATCTAATTCACAATTCTCATTGTTTCCGCTGGCTGCCTGCTGCCTGATAAAGCAGCAAAGAAGCTGCTACTGCCGCATTCAAAGACTCTAACTCGCCTTCCATGGGTATTTTCAAACAGACATTTGCAAGTTTCGCAGTCTCTTCACAAAGGCCATTTCCTTCATTTCCAATAAGAAATGCACTGCCTCCCTTGTAAGTAACCTGGTCATAAAGTTTTTTCCCATTTAAATGAGCCGCATACACTTTGATTTTGTTTTCCTGCAGACGTTTTATCTCGCCTCCAAGGTCTTCCGTATAAACAAATGGTACTCTGTATAAAGAACCCATAGTAGCCCGAACTGTTTTGGGATTATAAATATCCACAGTTCCTTTGCTCATGATCACGCCGTCCACTCCGGCTCCTTCTCCGGTTCTTATCATCGTCCCTAAATTCCCGGGATCCTGAATATCTTCCAAAAGCAAAAATAAGGGTGCCTTTCCCTGTGCTTTCTGTTTTGCCTTAGCCTTTTCAATAAGATCTTCTATCTGGTAAGAAAACTGCTCCAATACAAGCAGAATTCCCTGGGGCGTCTGGGTATCCGACGTCTCCCTGAAAACTTCTTCCGAAACCTGTTCCACATGAACCTTCGCTTCCATGCAGGCACATAACCTTTTCCATAAAGCTTTGTCCTCTTTTAACTCCGGCCAGGTCAGTTCACTTACATAGATTTCCTTAAGACATTGGATCGGCGTCTCCTCAAACATCTTAATTCCCTCTGCAATAAAAAGGCCTTCCTTACTTCTTCTCCTGCTTCTGTCTCTTAAAGAAGCAATTAATTTTATCTTTCTGTTTGTTAAACTTGTAATCATGTTCCCTTCCCATTACTGTGACAGCAGCCTGCTGACCTGATACTGATATTCTGATATATTCTTCTGCATGTTAAGCGCTTCCTCAATATCAAAATCTACAAACTCTGCATTCCTATAGCCAACTACTCTGTTACTTTTACCCTCACATAAAATGTCTGCCGCATAAGCTCCCATAATGGATGCATAAAAACGATCTTTACAGGTAGGCGAGCCGCCCCTCTGCATGTAGCCTAAAATAGTGGCTCTGGTCTCCATGCCCGTAGCCGCCTCAATTCTTCTGGCCATAGACGTGGAATGGCCGATACCTTCCGCATTTACAATGATATGATGGGTTTTTCCTTTTTTACGGTTATTGATAATATTATTAATAATGCTCTGCTCATTGAAATCGTATTTTTCAGGAAGAAGAATGTCCTCCGCCCCATTTGCCACACCGCACCAAAGTGCAATATAACCAGCATTTCTTCCCATAACTTCAATAATACTGCATCTTTCATGGGAAGAAGAAGTATCTCTTACCTTATCAATGGCCTGCATCGCCGTATTAATGGCAGTGTCAAATCCAATGGTATAATCTGTACAGGCAATGTCAAGGTCAATGGTTCCGGGAATTCCAATGGTATTGATCTCATGTTTTGCCAGGGCCTGTGCGCCTCTGTAAGAGCCATCTCCGCCGATAACCACCACACCGTCAATTCCATGCTTTCTGCAGATTTCTGCTGCTCTTGCCTGGACATCCTCCTGCTTGAATTCAGGGCATCTGGCAGTCCCCAATATAGTTCCACCCTTCTGGATGGTATCGGAAACGTCCTTCTTTTCCATGTCTATGATCTCTTCATTTAAAAGTCCCTGATACCCTTTTTTAATCCCTTTTACTTTTACGCCATTTCCAATGGCCTTGCGCACTACCGCACGTATTGCCGCATTCATTCCGGGTGCATCACCACCGCTGGTCAAAATACCGATTGTCTTAATCTCTTTTGCCATATGTGTCAGTCCTTTCTTTGTACTGCTACGTCTATTTTACCCTGATCTTAAGGCATTTTCAAGTAATGATTCACAGCTTCGTCTTATCCCATACAATTTTTATATTATCCTTCCCCAATTTCCCGCTTAAGCGGGCAAGCAGTTCTTCATCTGCGCACACATTTTTGTTTGGCGGCAGCTTTTTCATGGCCCTGTCTGCTTCAATATAAATCACCACACCGTCCTTCCCGTCTGAATCTGCCAGAAGGTTAAAAAGCTCCTCCGCATTCTTTTCATAATCTGTCATATTAGAAAATTTAATCCACAGCTTTTTGGGAATTTCGTCAAAACCAGTTATTCTTTCGCATATCAGCTTGCCATCCCGTTCTTCTTCCGAAGATACTCTTCCCCTGATAAATACTTTATTATCCTCAACCAGTCTGGCATTATTCTTCTCATAATCTCTGGGAAAAACAATTACCTCCACAGTGCCTAAAAGATCCTCCACCTGTAAAAAGGCCATTATCTTATCATTTTTGGTGTATTTGATTTTTTTATCTGCAATCAGCCCTCCAATCACTGCCGAAGCATTATCTTTAAGGGCACATTCTCCGGTTTCTTCATTCAGGACAAAATCCGCTGTAGTGTTGGTGATCCCTTTTTTCCAAAGCTCTTCCCATTCCTCCAAAGGATGGCCGCTGATATAAATTCCAAGCACTTCCTTCTCAAAAGCAAGCTGCATTTCCTTTGAATATTCGCCTACCTCCGGAAGCTTTACTTCATAGTCCTTTTTCTCCTCCTCAGAGACAATATCAAATAAGCTGATCTGGCCGGCCATATTATTCTTTTTATCATGGTTTATCCGCTCCATGATCTGAACATAGGCAGTCATAAACTGTTTTCTGGTGCCTGGCAGACTGTCAAAAGCGCCTGCCTTAATAAAGTTTTCAACTGCCTTTTTATTTACATCCTTATTCGACATCCGGGTAATAAAATCCTTCAGATTTTTATATGGTCCCCGAAGTCTTCTCTCCTCTACCACCGATTCAATCACCGGGCGCCCCACGCTCTTAATTGCAGTCAGTGCATAGCGGATGGATTTGTCTGATACGGAAAAGCCGCTTTCCCCCTGATTAATATCCGGCGGCAGTATGGTAATCCCCATACTTCTGCAGGTCATAATATATTCAGCCACCTTGCTGGAATTATCAATCACAGAGGTCATAAGGGCGGCCATAAATTCCACCGGATAATAATACTTCAAATATGCGGTCTGATAAGCCACCACCGCATAGCAGGCAGCATGGGACTTATTAAACGCATACTTTGCAAAATCCATCATATCATCATAAATCTGAGAGGCAACCTGCACAGGAATCCCATTTGCCAGACACCCAGGCACTCCTTCTTCTTTATTTCCATAAATAAAGTTGTCCCTCTCTTTTTCCATTACAGCCTGCTTTTTTTTACTCATGGCACGCCGCACCAGATCGCTCCGCCCAAGAGTATATCCCCCCAAATCACGCACAATCTGCATTACCTGTTCCTGATAAACAATACACCCGTAGGTAGGCGCAAGGATCGGTTCTAACTGGGGACAGGCATAGCTGACAGGGCCAGTGGAGCTCTTTCCTTTTATATATTTGGGAATAAAATCCATAGGCCCCGGACGATACAGGGAAATACCCGCGATAATATCCTCTAAATTTTCCGGCTTTAATTCCTTCATAAAGTTTTTCATGCCGCCGCTTTCAAGCTGGAACATACCATCTGTCTTACCTGTTCCAATGGAGGCAAGTACTTTTTTATCATCATAATCAATTTCGTCTATATCAATATGAATGCCTTTCCCTTTTTCCACCAGCTTAACCGCATCCTGAATCACCGTAAGGGTGCGAAGTCCCAGAAAATCCATTTTTAAAAGTCCCAATTCTTCAATGGTAGTCATGGTAAACTGGGTGGTAATGGAACCATCCGCTCCCCTGGACAAAGGCACCAGTTCTTCCGCCGGTTTGGAACAGATCACCACCCCTGCGGCATGCATGGAGGTATGCCTGGGAAGCCCCTCCAAACGTTTGCTCATGTTGATCAGTTCCTTCACCTGTTCATCTGTTTCATACATCTTCCGAAGTTCCGGGTTGATCTGCAAGGCCCTGTCAATGGTAATATTCAGTTCATTCGGAATCATCTTGGCCAAAGAATCCACATATGCATAGGGCAGATCCATAACACGCCCCACATCTCTGATCACACCCTTAGCCGCCAGCGTACCGAAAGTTACGATCTGAACTACCTTTTCAGCACCATACTTCCGGCTTACATAATCAATTACTTCCTGCCTTCTTTCATAGCAGAAATCAATATCAATATCCGGCATGGAAATTCTCTCCGGATTTAAAAAACGCTCAAACAAAAGATTATATTTGATGGGATCAATATTGGTAATTTTCAGGGCATAAGAAACAATGCTTCCTGCTGCTGATCCTCTTCCCGGCCCTACCATGATTTCATTTTGTTTTGCATAATTGATGAAATCCCATACAATCAGGAAGTAATCCACATACCCCATGCTTTTAATTACATTTAATTCATAATCAAGACGTTCCTTCAGCGTCTGTCCCGAATCCCCGGCAGGGGCATTTTCGTCTCCATACCGTTCCTTTAATCCATCATAGCAAAGCTTATTTAAATAGGTCCAGGGATCATAGCCTTGGGGCACTTCAAAATGAGGCAGTTTTGTGACGCCGAATTCAAGCTCCACATGGCACCTGTCTGCAATCCGCTGGGTATTTTCCACAGCCTCCCATGCATAGGGAAAAAGTCCCTTCATCTCTTCTTCACTTTTCACATAATACTGCCCGCCCACATAACGCATCCTGTCCTCGTCTGCCAGCTTTTTCCCGGTCTGGATACAAAGAAGGATGTCGTGCGGCTTTACATCATCCGCATAGGTATAATGCACATCATTGGTTACCACCAGCGGAATGTTAAGTTCCCTGCTCATTTGAAGAAGTGTGGTATTCACCATTTTCTGTTCAGGCAGTCCGTGATCCTGCAGTTCCAGAAAAAAATTATTTTCTCCAAAGCAGTCCCTATATTTAAGCGCGGTCTTTTTCGCCTCATCCACAAGTCCCTTTTGAATATATCTTTGTACTTCTCCTGCAAGGCAGGCGGAAAGTGCAATAATTCCCTCATGAAACCGGTTTAAAATTTCCATGTCCACCCGGGGCTTATAATAATATCCTTCGGTAAATCCCCGGCTTACAATCCGCATCAGATTATCATAACCTGTATTATTTTCAGCAAGCAGAACCAAATGATAATACCTGTCCTCACCGCCTGTCAGCTCTTTATCAAAGCGGGAATTGGGCGCCACATAGATCTCACATCCCAGAATAGGATTAATTCCATCTGCTTTACATGCCTTATAAAAATCAATCACCCCATACATAACCCCGTGATCTGTAATGGCGGCGCTGTTCATGCCCAGTTCCTTTACCCGTTTTACATATTCTTTTATTTTATTGGAACCATCCAGCAGACTGTACTCTGTGTGGACGTGAAGATGTGTAAATGCCATTCCTTTACCAATGCCTTTCTTATGTAATTCAAATTAATTTTAGCAAAAAAGAAACACCTTGGAAAGTACCAGGGCATTTCTTTTCACATTTGTCATAATTTTATTTTATTCAGTGTATCTTCATCCAGATAAAAACTTATTTTCTGGAACTGCAGGCCGGTAAGCTGATTTCCTGCCTCCATGTATTGTGTCAGGCATTTTTCCAGACCGTTTCGAGATAAATAAGGCGCACAGTCATACAGAATATCAAAGGTAATTTCATCTTCCAATGCAAGAAGAAGCTGCTCTAAGCTGTCTTCTCCCAGGTAATATTTAATATCTGAAATTACCAGTTCCGTAGGTGCCTCCACTTCTCCGCTGCATACCGCTTCCGCATAATATCTGCCGGACAGCTCCGAATCGGAATAAATGATCATATCAATCAGTTCATCTTTATCAAATGTTACTCCCTGCTTTAAAAGCTGCGCAAAAGCCTGGCTTACATCTTCATCCTCCATATAATATAAAAGCTTCATTATTTCCTCTTTGCTGACTTCACCTGTTTTTATCCTTTCTTTAACTGCTCCCGCCTGCTCACTGTCTTCCGAGTAAAAAACAGTTTCAAAATCTTTTTCGTGGAAAGAAAAATCAACCTTTAAATCTCTCACTTTGGATTCCTGCCCCACGAACTTGATTACATTCCTGCCTTCGTTCATTGTAATGTGGGAAGTTTCTTTTTCTCCTGTTTCATTAACTACCTCTACTGTTCCATCCGGCAAAACGTGAACCAGCTTAAATTTGCCGTTTAACACCTCAAATACTGATTTTACCTGAATCTCTGTCTCCTTAGACGCATTGACAATCAACACACTATTGGTGCCGTTTAAAAACATTCCATTACATTCAATCTGCTTACCGCCCTTATAAGTGTACATATGATATTGATCTGTTACATCCGCTCCGGCAATCAACTCATCATCTTCATATGCACGCCATGCATCTCCATTTTTATTCACATATACCGGCTCTGCAAGAAAACTTTCCACACTGGAACCTATCATCCATGATGCCATCTCATCCCAAAAGGATATATATTCCTCGCCCCAATCTTCTCCGGCAATGTGAACCGGCATGGAATCCAAACCAGCCTCTACACTGCTGCAGGCAGACAAAGTAATTAACCCTGCAGCCAAAAATACGGACAATAATACTTTAAATCCGCTTTTCTCTTTATATTGAAGAATGCCTTTAAGACGTTCTCTCAAATCCTGTTTCCTCTCCAAAAGCGTTATAGCAGGTATTCTCCTGCTAACGCTTAAACTTGTCTGCGCCACATCCAGAAGAATATTGCCATATGCTTTTTTTCCATCCTTTGTCAGGCATGCAAGCACTGCTTCATCACAGGAAAGCTCGCAGTCTGTATTTAACCTTCTGCCGATCAGATAAAGCATGGGATTAAACCAGTGAATACAGAGTAAAATCTGGTATATCCACTTGTACCACAAATCCTTTCTCTTTACATGAACCAATTCATGATGAAAAATCATTGGAAGCTGTGTTATCTCCCCTTTTTCCTTTGGAAGAACAATCACCGGATGAAACAGCCCAATGGTGATAGGACCAGATATTGCTCCGGTTTCAAATACTTTGGGCAGCTTTCCCATGTGCAGCCTTCTGCATACATTCTCTTCCGCATCCAGCACATGGACGTCTAAAACCTGTATCCAGTCTTTTTTCACATAATTTGTAAACTTCCGGTAATCTTTTATTTTGATCAGGAAAGAAATCACTGCTCCTATAATCCATAAAATTCCTGCTAACTGCCAAAAGTCTGTCTCCGGAAAAATGGGGTTAATGGAAGTCCGTTCAAATCCTGTCTTCTGTGCCTCCTGCTCTGTCAGTTCCAGGAAATTTCCTGTGCCGGCATTTCCTGCCGATTCTGTCTTTTCTGTCTCATCCAGCGTTTCTGTCTGTTTCAATATTTCATCTGCCTTTTGTGCCTCATTTGCAGAAATGGGCAGCGTTATATGCCAAAAGTCTATTTCAACAGAAACAGGAATCATCAGTCTTCCAATCACCAATAGCCAGATATAGTAATTCCAGCGCTTAGAAAGAAGTCTTTTTGCCGCAGAACGTATCAACAAAACCAACAGTCCTGTCAATGCACCCGATAGGGACAATGACAAAATACAAAGAAAAATCTGCTTCAACATATTTATAACCACTCTCCTTTATCTGCATTAACCCATTGTTTGATTGAAATAATTGCGAAGTTCTTCTATATCTTCTTTCGTTAACGCCTCACTATTTACCAGCGCAGCGGCAAGGTTTCTGGAACTGCCCTTAAAGAATTTATCCACAAAATGTTTCGTTTCTTCTTTGACATATTCCTCACGTTTTATGTGGGGGGCATAATAATATACTTCCCTCTTTTCCTGACTAATCACTCCTTTTTTCAGCAGTCTTTGGATCAACGTCAGAACCGTTGTTCTCTCCCAGTTCTTATTTTCATCAAGCCGGGTGCGGATTTCACCGGCATTTAAGGGTGTGTCTGCCGACCACAAAACCTCCAGTATTTCCAATTCCGCATCGGAAACCGTTACTTTCTTTTCCATCAATCTATACCTGCCTTTCCGTCTTCATTCTTTCCCATGCATCAAAGACTACTTGTGTAGACAGTTATAGTTTACATCTGTAGACACAAAATGTCAATCCCCTAAAAGATTATTTAATTCCTCCTCTGAAAGCTGAATCATTCCCACCACACTTCCATTTTCATCATACTGTGTCATCACGCCGGTACGTCCGTTTTCATCACTGGCAGGCCTTGACAACACTACTCCGCTGAAATTATCGCTATTCCATCCATATTCATTATCTGCAAAAAACCGTATGGGCTCACCGTTAAAATATAGCTGATAATCATTTTCATAGATTTCCCCGCTAAGGCCGAAACTTTCATATTTTCCAACCACTCTTAATACGGAATTTTTCATTATGCCCACTGCATTAGTTTCTTCATAAATATATTCTGCTTCCGAATAGTCCGTTTTCCCTTCTGCTGCCTCTAAGGCTCCATCATCTGTCAAATTATTTTCTTCACCAGGCTGCCCGGCATAGTAAAAATGCTCTGTTGTCTGAGATGTTTCCCCTGCAATTTCCGTGGTTGTAATTTTTTCATTCGGCAGATAAACAATCGTTTCCTCATTTACATCCGTTCCTGCTACCCCATTATGATAATCCTCTCCCTGACCTGTGTAGGATGCCTCTTCTGTTGCCACGGAAGGTTCCTGTTTCGTATCATTCCCATTTACAAGCAGCAGAATAATTGCTGCTGCCACCACCCCAGCGGCTGTAATTACCACCCATTTTTTCGTTTTCTTCTGTTCCACTGCTTTTTTAATTCTTATTTTCACACTGTTTTCTCCAAAGCCAATGGGATAACCAAACTTTGCGTCACGCTGTCCTGAAAATGCCAAAAGCGTCCTGGCATATTCTTTGTTGTTATCATATCCAATTTTTTTCAGTACTGCCTCATCACAGGAAATCTCCATATCCTGCTCCATGTAATAAAAGGCAAGCCACACAAGCGGATTAAACCAGTGCAGACACAACGCCAGATATGCAATTGGTTTCATCAGATAGTCTTTTCGCCGGATATGCATTTTTTCATGTTCCATAATCATTTTTGCCTGCACCCGGTCAAGTCCTTTGGGCAGATATATCACCGGTTTCACAGGCACCGTCAACAATGCAGGTCTTAATGCTCCTGCCACAAAAGGCGTTTTTATCCTGTCTGACATTACCACCATAAAACCATTGTTTTCCGTTTCCTCTTCACATACATTGTTTATGCCATATTTTTTTAACCTCAGTGTAAAAATAAAATAACTGGCTACGCCATACACAATCAGCAAAATTACGCCAATTTCCCATATTACGGTTATCCCTGTCCAAATGCCCCCTGCTTTTTTAAAAAATCCGTTCACTTTTTGGAGAGAGTATTCTTTTCCCTTATACCAGACATTTTCGGCGCCTTCCGTATCATTAATCCTTTCTAAATCATAAGAATTGTATACCTCATACAACTCCTTAAACCCCTTTAATCTGCCATCATCGTTTTCCCATACAAAAGTTTTGCTGTCGCCAATTTCCACCAGCTTTTCGGCAGGAATAAGCCCCCAATCCGTATGCAGGGCAATAGGACACAAAAGGCGCAGGAATGCCGCCAGCCATAAAACATAGGAAAAAATCCTTGGTGCAGGCTTTAGAAAAAACCTTAACAACAAAACTGCCAAAATAACAATTGATGCTGTATAACTCATATTTAGTATTATTACAAATATTCTGCTCATTTTTATACCAATGCCTTTCCCGCTTGTGCGGACATTTCTCCATTACTCAGTTTCTTCCTGATATTCGTTAATAAACCGCTGCATCTCTTCCACTTCTTTTGAAGATAACTTTCTTCCCCCACAAAATGCAGTAAGAAACCTGGGCAGTGAGCCCGCAAACACATCCTCCACGTACTTCCGGCTTTGCATTCCATAAAATTCTTCCCGGCTCATCCTTGCTGTTACAGTTGTATTTTCATTTTGAAAAATCCCTTTTTGGCACAGCTTTTTTAATACGGTGTATGTAGTTGATTTCTTCCAGTTCATTTCCTTTTCACATACTTTTACCAACTCCGACGAACTGATGGGTTCATGTGCCCATATGATTTCGGCAAATTTTTCTTCTGCTTCCGCAAGTTTGTAATTTCCCATTTTTCTTTCCTCCTCCTGCTATTTTCCATACTTTAGTACAATGCTTGTTTTATATTCAGTCTATTTAAAATAGACCTGCTAATAGTAGTCTATTCCCTATAGACTATTTTGTCAATTCATAATTACTTAAAATAACGGATACAGGATTTGCCACCCATCCTTATGCTAACAACGGGCAGCACGCTGCGCGAACTGCCCTTATGTTAAAAAAATGCATGAAAAGGCATCTTACAGCCTTTCCATGCATCTCTCATTTAAACTATGTTCTCAACTTTTCTAACTGAAAATCTTATAAGTATTTTTTAAGTACATCTACCTTGTCAAGCTTTTCCCAAGGAAGATCAAGGTCGTTGCGTCCAAAATGTCCGTAAGCTGCAGTCTGCTTGTAAATAGGGCGGCGCAGATCAAGCATTTTGATAATTCCTGCAGGACGAAGGTCAAAATTCTCTCTAACCACATCCACCAGCTTTTCATCAGAAATCCTGCCTGTTCCAAAGGTATCTATCATAATGGAAGTAGGCTGTGCAACTCCGATAGCGTAGGAAAGTTGAATTTCACATTTATCAGCAAGTCCTGCTGCAACAATGTTCTTTGCAACATAACGTGCTGCATAAGCAGCGCTTCTGTCAACCTTGGTACAGTCCTTTCCTGAAAAAGCTCCACCACCATGACGTGCATATCCACCATAAGTGTCTACAATGATTTTACGTCCGGTAAGTCCTGCATCCCCGTGAGGTCCGCCAATTACAAAACGTCCGGTAGGGTTGATAAAATACTTGGTATTTTCATCCAAAAGCTCCTTGGGAAGGATGGGATCAAAGACATATTTCTTGATGTCTTCATGAATCTGCTCTTGTGTCACATCATCATCATGCTGGGTAGATAAAACAACTGCCTCCAAACGGATCGGCTTTCCAGCTTCATCATATTCTACGGAAACCTGGCTCTTTCCATCCGGTCTTAAGTATTTTAATGTACCATCCTTACGAACCTTTGTAAGCTGGAGTGCCAGTTTATGTGCAAGTGAAATAGAATAAGGCATATATTCTTCTGTTTCGTTGGTAGCATAGCCAAACATCATGCCCTGATCGCCTGCACCGATTGCTTCGATCTGTGCATCGGACATTTTGCTCTCTGCTTCTTCCTTCTTTGCTTCTAACGCCTTGTCAACCCCCATTGCAATGTCCGCAGACTGTTCGTCGATTGCAACCAGTACAGCACAAGTATTTCCATCAAAACCATATTCCGACTTGGTATAACCGATTTCTTTAACGGTATCGCGCACTACTTTCTGAATATCAACATAGGCATTTGTGGTAATTTCACCTGTTACAAGTACAAATCCTGTACAGGTAGCAGTCTCACATGCCACGCGGCTCATGGGATCGCTTTCCATGCACGCATCGAGAATAGCGTCTGAAATGGCATCGCAGACCTTGTCTGGATGTCCTTCTGTTACTGATTCGGAAGTAAATAATCTTTTTTCCATTTTCTTTCTCCTTTTCGTTTAAATTAGAATTAACAACGGATAACAGGATTTTCCAGCTATCCTTACGTTAAAAAATCCGCTTATTTAGATTAAATAAGCGGATCCGATGATCGATAATCAAATCCTCTTATTGTTCGATTTGCCAGTTGGCTCCTTGCTCGCTCAGGTAGGCACCTTCCATTATGGGGTTGCCGTGGCTTCTCAGGTCCTATGTACCTCCACCACTCTGAATAAGAGATTCTGCACAATATTGAATTTTCATATCTTATCTGTACATAGATTACACCATCTATACTGTTTTGTCAATGTAGTTCAAAAAATTTATAATTTAAACCTGGTCATTTCCTGTTCCATTTCTTTAGAAACCATTGATAAATCATCTATACGTTTTGCCACATTTTTAATTCCCCGCAATTGTTCCTCTAAAGAATCCGCAACCTTTTCTGCCAGCCCTGCCGTGTCTGTAGAAATATCCTGAATATGCTCTACGTCACTCACTACAGACCGGTCACATTGATACATCTCCTCTATCAGTTCTTCCATACCGTTTACAGATTCCTTCGTCTTTTCTACGCACTATCCAACTTCGTCTGTATAAACCACCAGCGGGTAGACCGGTCTGCAAGCTCCCCGGAAGATCTGCCGGTCTGCATTCCGTCTCTTCCCTGAATGTAAAGCAGCTCCAGATATGGATTTCGCTTTACACAATCCTCCAGGATCGGCGTCTGTACATTAGTGTCCATTGTCAAAATACTTGGATTTACAGACAATTCCTCAGTGATTCCATATGCGCCATCTAAAAAAGTCGCAATCTCACCGGATACCAGTTGGGATTTATCCTGACTCCTTAAATAGATTTCACTTTCATATGATTTCATAAAAATAAATGTTACAATTCCCGTCAAGCAAACCGCTAAAGCACATACAATTGCTATCATAGGTAAAAGAAGCTGTTTAAATATACTTGTTTTTTTCATTTGCATCCTCTCCCGCATGCCACAGGCGCTGCCTGAAGCTGCCTGCTTATATTGTCTATTATATATTTTACAGGACTTAAGTACTTACAGCAACCTAAACCAGTAAATTTCTTTCCCTTCTCATTTGCTTGCTTTTTTCCCCTTCACTGATATAATTAAATTATAAAACCAGTATTTTCCATATTACTTTATTGACAGGAGAGCTTGTATGAAGCGAATCGATACTGATAAGTTAATCCCCGGCATGATCACTGCTGAGGACGTTTATAACTATAATAACCAGCTTATTTTGCCAAAGGGAATTATCTTAAACGACCGCACCATCACCAAGCTTGCCTTTTATTCTATTTTATCTGTCAGAGTTGATGACCAGGTTCCCGATACCTCTTTAGACAAAGCATCCTACGATCTTTCCTACGCGGAAAAGATCAGAATGAGTCCTGATTTTGTACAATTCCGCAAAGAATTTGAAGAAGATGTAAACAACTTTAAGTCGGTAATGAATGATGTGGTTGAAAAAGGCACGCCTCTTGACGTGGATAAGCTGATGAATCACACTTTAAATATCCTGGATCTTACAGCAACTCATCCTAACGTATTTGACATGCTTCACTGTATGAAAGAATATGATGATGCAACTTATGTACATAGCATGAATGTAGCCCTTATCTGCAATGTCTTTGCACGATGGATGCGTATGAATGAGAGGGAAATATGCATGGCCACCGTAAGTGGTCTGCTTCACGATATTGGAAAAACAAAGATTCCTGACAACATTATCAAAAAGCCCGGTAAGCTTACTGATTCGGAATACACCCTGGTGCAAACCCACCCCCAGGAAGGCTACCGCATTTTACAGTCTTCCCAGCTTGATCCTGAAGTTTTAAACGCAGTGTTAATGCACCACGAACGCTGCGACGGCACCGGCTACCCTTCTCATTTAACAGGTCAGGAAATTGGTAAGTATGCAAAAATGGTTTCCATCGCAGATGTTTATGATGCTATGACCAGTGCCCGTATTTACCGCGGACCTTTGTGTCCTTTTAAGGCAATTGCCCTTTTCGAAAGCGAAGGCCTTCAAAAATATGATACCCACTGTATTCTTACTTTCCTTGAAAATGTGGTAAATACCTACTTATTAAATGAAGTCCGTTTAAGCAACGGGCTTACCGGTCATATTGTATTTGTCAACAGAAATAAACTTTCGGCTCCTACAGTGCAGACAGATCATGGTTTTATAGATCTAAGCATCCGTCCTGATATCACCATAGAAGCCCTGATTTAGTTTGTCGGAAATTACTCTGTTGTTAATACTACCGTTTTAAATAATGCATTTTCTTCTAAAACTTCCTGAAAACTTTTGCTGTTTCCGTTTCCGGGAACTCCATAACCTTTTAATTCATCCATATACTGGTCATAATCACAAATATAAATAAATACCTTTGAAATATCATGTCCTTCGATTGCCAGTTCGTAAGCATTCTCGCCTCCACTTTCTATTTTATTTCCGTCTGCGTCCAAGGCAGCTGCAAATGTCATCATACCCACAGGTTCTATTGTATTTAAAGTCATTTCAACAGATGAAATTTCCAAACTTTCCAATCCGATTCCCTGTGCGTTGGTTTCATTTACCTGAATCACCTTTGCATTGCTGTCTTTCTTTGTAATGGTCAAATCATATTTCCATGTTCCATCCTGCCACCAATTTTCATAAGAATTAGGAAACCGATACCATTCATCGGGCAGAGACTTCATGTATGCTTCCCATTCTTCATCTGTCATCTCTTCCTGATCCTGCACGCCCTTCATCTCCTCGGGCATTGTAGGATTTGCTAAATATCCCACCACTTTCGAAATATCAAGCTCCATGGAAAAAGTTTCAGGTATCTGATACTGGTCTATATACTCAGAATAATTTTCCATTGTAAGCGCAAGCTCTTCTCCCCTGTCCTGTGCCTGCCTGTATGCCTCCTGATATTTACGGTCATCCTTATCAATTTCCGAATAATCAATTCTCATAATACCTATAAAGGTATGTGCATCCTCAAATTTCCCCTCTACTGTTCTGTAAGAATTAATTTCATCGGCACGGAAGGAATAATTTTCAAGTGTCTTAATCCTCAGATATTGAGAACCGTCCGGATTCACCTGCAGCTCCGGAAATCCCTGTTCATTTTCAATACACATTCCTACATAAACTGCCTGATTGGACGCATACTGCTCTGTAAGTGAAATTGTAATTCCATTATCTGTTTTTTGATACAAAGCCTCCTGCGTCTTAACGCCTAAACCTTCCTGCGTTTTCATATCCAGAGCCTCCTGCGTATACAATTCCGTCACCTCTTCCTCCGGCAGTCTGCCAAAGGAAAAGAACTCAGCCACTTTAGCAAACAGTCCGCCAAGCACAGGAATTTCCATTGCCATAACAGGATTCATTACACAAAATGTAAAGGTAAGGACCAACACTGCTGCCACACTGCTAAGGCCTATTCCAATCCCTTTTAAGATGCTTTTATGTTTCCGTTTCTTTTTGTTTATTTTATTTTCAGTACTTCTTATCATCTTATAAGCTTCCTCCATTTTCGCGTCAATAATGCTGCTGCTTTTTAAATCTGCCCCCAACACCCTTTGCAAATCTTTTTCCGAAAAATAATTCTGCATTTCGTCTCCTCCTATTCCTGAAGCAGACTCATGCGAAGCTGTTCCTTGCCTCTATGAATCCTGCTTTTAACGGTGTTTTCTTTCAAACTTAAAATTTCAGCTATTTCTTTCGTGGTAAACTGCTCTCCAAAATATAGCTGAAAAATAGGCCTGCTATCCTCCGGAAGGCTCATAAGCATCTCTTTAAACTCCACATCTGCCCTTCCGGTATCATAGCCTTCAATTTCCACATTTTCCTTAAGCGTCACACTTTTTTTGTTTCTCCGATAGGTTCTGGTACAGTTATTAATCAGTATTCTCATTACCCAGGTTTTAAAATATTCTGCTTTTCTAAGCGTGCCAATGTGCTCAAATGCATCTAAAATGGTATCCTGTATTGCATCGGCCGCATCCTCGTCATTTCCCAGATAGCCAAATGCGATCCGTCTAAAGGACATTTTGCATTCTTCCATCAGCGATATAAACGCTTCCGCATCTCCACGCTGTGCCCTCTTCACTAATGTATTCATTTTCAGATTTTCCTCCAAACCAATCTTTACTTCTCACCGCGGCGTTTCCATTTGTTTGTTTCTGTCTATTAGATGAACTATACACTCTTTTAGTTGCCTGATAAAAAAATTTTTTTAAAAAATAATCCGGACTTTTCCTTTGGGAAATAAGTCCGGACTATCATCTAAGTTCCATATTCATATTTTTGCTTTATTCAGCCTGTTTTTAAACGGAATTTCTGAAGTTCTCTTTCGGAATTTACTTTTTCAATCTGTGCTCCAAGATTCTGAAGTTTAATATGAAAATCTTCATAACCTCTTTCAATAAACTTAATATCATCGATCACTGTGGTGCCTTCCGCTGACAAACCTGCAATCACCAATGCGGCGCCTGCACGAAGATCCGGTGCACTGATGCTGGCACCAGTGTACTTACTCACACCATCAATTATGGCAGTATTTCCTTCCACTTTAATGCTTGCTCCCATTCGGGTAAGCTCATCCACATATTTAAAACGGTTTTCGAATATACTTTCCGTAACAATGCTGGTTCCCTTTGATAAACCTAGGGCTACCGTAATCTGTGGCTGCATATCCGTAGGAAAGCCCGGATAGGGAAGCGTCTTCACATGGGTATGGGTAAGAGGTTTTGCTGCAACCACTCTGACCGCATCATCCGACTCTTCCACCTCACAGCCTATCTCCGTCAGCTTGGCGCTGATTGACTCTAAATGTTTAGGGATCACATTCTTAACCATTACGTCCCCTTTAGTCACTGCTGCTGCAAACATAAAGGTTCCAGCTTCAATCTGATCAGGAATAATGGCATATTCTGTTCCATGAAGCTTTGGTACACCTTTGATTCTGATCACATCAGTTCCTGCACCTCTGATCACAGCTCCCATGCTGTTTAAGAAGTTTGCAACGTCTACCACATGAGGTTCCTTGGCCGCATTTTCAATAATTGTTTGTCCTTCTGCCATAGATGCTGCCAGCATAACGTCTATGGTTGCACCCACGGTCACCACATCCATATATATATGGCTTCCTTTCAACCTTTCCGCTTCTGCTATAATAAGGCCATGTTCTATCCGCACATCAGCCCCTAAAGCACGAAACCCCTTAATATGCTGATCAATCGGCCTTAACCCTATATTACAGCCTCCCGGCAAAGTAACCTGGGCTTTCTTATACTTTCCTAACAACGCTCCCAAAAGATAGTAGGAGGCCCGTATCTTTTTAATAAAGTCGTCTTCTATAACCAGACTTTTAATTGCTTTTCCACACATTTTTACTGTGTGCCTGTCAGACCGTTCCACAATGCCTCCAATGCTTTCAATTGCCTGCATCATAACATTAGTGTCCCGAACATCCGGCACATTTTCTATCACCACAGTGTCATCCGTCATAATAGAAGCAGCTAAAATAGCAAGTGCAGCATTTTTTGCACCGCCAATTTCCACTTCACCTACCAGCGGATTTCCACCTTTTATTGCATACTGTTCCATAGTATACCTCTATAATTAAAATCGAATTCTCCTGAGCACAATTACAATATTCTTTCACACCCAAAGCATGGGCAATGATTTCTCATAACGTCCATTATAACATATTGTGACTATTTGTAAATATCAAACATCAGTTCATATATTCCAGAGGATTTACCTGTGAACCGTTAATCAATATTTCAAAATGCAAATGCGGTCCTGTACTTACTCCGGTATTTCCACTTAAAGCAATTTTCTGTCCCTGGGTTACTGTCTGTCCCACAGATACCAAAACTTTACTTAAATGACCATACCTTGTCTGCCTTCCATCCGGATGATTAATATAAACCACATATCCATAACCGCTTCCCCAGCCGGCTCTTGCCACTGTACCACCGCAGGATGCATAAACTGCGGTTCCGGTGGGAGTCGCCCAGTCAATGCCCTTGTGATAAGTGCTTGCCCCTCTGGTAGGGCGGCTTCTTCTTCCAAAAGAAGAACTTAATCGTCCACCTGAAATAGGCTTGATATATGTGGGCGGTATTTTAGTACCCCGCTCAACGATTTTAGGAACTGCCTGATAGGTAATTTCCTCTTTAATAATCTCTGTTGATATTTCCTTGTCATTTTCAAAATTTACTACAGCAATTACCTTCCTGTGCCCGGCAGAAGGTTCCTGCAGTGTTTTCATCTCTGTTGTATACCAGTCATCATTATCAACATAAATAACTTCTTCTTCATAGTCCTCTTCGTAATACATTTCTTCCTGACGCATTACTGCCAGTTTAGGCTCCGGCACGGTAATGATAAGTTCATCCCCCACCCTGATCATGGATCTTTCATCTTCCAGAGACTCATTCATCTCGATCAGCTTGTCCATAGGAATATTGGTTTTGATAGCGATTTCAGAAAGAGTGTCTCCGGCTACTACCTCATATACATCACTCTTTTCCTCATCCTGTGTCACTTCCCGGATCGCCGCATCCAGTTTTGTCAGCTTATCCTCCTTAAGATAAGCCTCCACTACTTCTATGGTGTCCCCATATTCCATAGAAATCAGCCCCAGATCATAATCCTCAAAATCCTTTTCGCCAGTGGGTTCCACATCCTCAAAAATATTGGTAAGCTCCGCATGAATACCCGCTTCCATATTAACTGCTTCCTGTGCTTCTTCTATTACTTCTTCATTTGTCAAAATGTTGGTTGTAAGAACCGGAAGTTCTCTGGATGAGTCAAACTGCAGCTCTACCTTATAGTTTCCTTCGCTGTCATATTTATCCAGGGCCGCCTGCAGAAGACTTATCACATCGTTTTCACTGGGAAGATTTACCATATATTCATTGATTTTAACCACATAAGACCTGTGAAGGGTTTCCTTTACGTCTGAGGAAAGAACCTGTACCATCTGATCAATGATACTATCAGGCGTATCCACCTTGCCCCAAAGTACTTCCTTCCCCAGCATTTCCAGATTGCTTTCCACCAGCACAAGTTCTTCGCTTTTTTGTGCAACCTGCCGCCTTGCTTCCAGCACAAAGCTTTCTGCTTCCTCCGGCCTGGAAACTACTCCCACTTCTCTGCCATTTAAAATCACTGTGAACATATTATTACCCGTTTTTTCAAAGGGTACAAATGAAGGCAGAAAAAATATACTGACAAATACTGCCAGCACTGCAATTTTAATATTTCGTATTTTTAATCGTTTATAATAACTGGTAAAAAATTTCATTTATCTTCAAACTCCAACAATATTTATTTAAATTGTAACAATTTCGTAATGATTTTATTCTATCAGTTATTATTTTAATTGTAAAGTTTTTCTGTTATCATGAATTTCAGAGAGTGGAAGATAAATGGAGGAAACCCTGATTTGAGCGCCGCTAAAGCGGCAGATGGGAGAAAAATGGAAAAAATTATATTTCATATAGATGTAAATTCTGCCTATTTAAGCTGGAGTTCTTTAAAACGGCTTGAAAACGGCGACACTGTTGATTTAAGAACAATTCCTTCTATTGTGGGCGGCGATATGCAGCGGCGGCATGGGGTTGTTCTGGCCAAGTCCATCTCTGCAAAAAAATATGGCATTACTACCGGTGAACCGATTGTAAATGCCCTGCGTAAATGCCCTTCACTGGTGATTGAGGCGCCTGACCATACTCTTTATCATCAAAAAAGCCTTGCCCTTATGGATTTTCTTTCCGGCATCTGCCCCGACATAGAGCAGCTTAGTGTGGATGAATGCTTTATGGATTTCACCTCTATTAAAAGCAGGTTTCCTTCTCCTGAAAAAGCTGCGCACATTATCAAAGATCAAATTCGTGAACGCTTTGGCTTCACTGTCAATATCGGTATTTCCGATAAAAAAGTCCTTGCAAAAATGGCTTCGGATTTTAAAAAGCCGGATATGGTGCACACCCTTTATACCTGGGAAATTCAAAAAAAGATGTGGCCGCTTCCAGTTTCTTCCTTATATATGTGTGGAAAATCCAGCACAGCAGCATTAGAAAAGCTGGAAATCCGCACCATAGGTGATCTGGCAAAGGCGGATCAGGCTATCATTGCTTCCCATTTAAAAAGTCACGGGCTTCTCTTGTGGAATTATGCAAACGGCCATGATGACTCCGGCGTAGTTTCTGTTCCTGTGGAGGCAAAGGGAATTGGTAATTCCACAACTCTTTCAAAAGATGCGGATAACCGCAGTGAAGCGCTGCATGTCCTTTTATCCTTATCGGACAGCGTTTCTACGCGTCTTAGAAAATCCGGACAGCTTGCAGGCATGATCAGCGTGGAAATTAAATACAGCGACTTTCAAAGTGTCTCCCACCAGTGTTCCCTTCCTGATCCCTCTAACACCTCGCAAATCATTTATCAAACTTCCTGCCGGTTGTTTGATGAATTGTGGAATGGTTCTCCCATCCGGCTTTTAGGCATACGCTCATCTAAGCTGACAGATATTTCCGAGCCCTCCCAGCTTTCTTTATTTGATCTGCAGATGGAAGGCTTTTCTTCTCCTTTGCCGGGTGCAGTGCAAAAACAACAGCAGCCCCTTTCCCCCTCTAAGGAAAAACTGGCTGCTCTTGACAAATCATTAGACAAAATACGTGAAAAATATGGAGATTCCGCAGTGATACGCGGCAGTCTTCTTTCCGGCCGCTCCGATACTTAGCGTTTCTTTACACTGTAGCCAAAGGTTCCAAGCTTTTCTCCCAGAGTAAAATAGCTGCCATGAGAATAGGCAATGGGATCTGCGTTTTCAAATAAAAATCGGCCCTTTTCATCCATATAGGTTTCATCTGCGTGAACAGCAACTACTTCAGCCACATACATATCATGGGTTCCCAGCCGCAAAGTCTGTTTCACACAGCATTCCATATTGACAGGACTTTCTTTAATAAGGGGAGCTTTTACCTTATCTGCCGATAAAATACTTAAATTCATGTCCTTAAACTTATCCGTATCCCTTCCACTTTTCACGCCGCAGTAATCTACTGCATAGGTTAAATTTCTGGTGGTCAGATTGATTACAAATTCTCCGGTTTCCTCTATCATTTGATGAGAATACCTTTCCGGACGCACTGAAATAGAAACCATAGGCGGATCACTACATACGGTTCCTGTCCATGCAACGGTAAAAACATTGGCATTCCCCTGCTTATCGGCTGCCGTAATCAGTACTGCGGGCACCGGATACAGCATGTTTCCGGGTTTCCAGCTTTGTCTGCTCATACCTTTTCTCCTAAAATAATCCTAAAATCCTTGCAATGGTAATTGCAATATTTGCAATTGAAATCATCATAGTAACAACAACAAAAGGGAATAATACTTTACTGCTCTTTGTAAATTTCTCCTGTTCGTCCTTAAGCTCTGCCGTCTGCTTTCCCAATTCCTCTATCATAGCTGCCTGAACATTACGGTATACCTTTACATTATCTGTATGTAAAAAGTCTTCCATACTCTTAAACTGCTCCTCCAGCTTGGTACGCAGTCCCGACATATTTTCAGTGATCTGCTCCAGATTATCAGAATTTTCTTTGATTTCTGCTATTTTTGCAAGACTTTCATTTAAGGTCTGATTAATTCCTGCAATTGACAGATCTGATGTTTCTTTGATTTTTGATACAGAAACTGCTTCTACCTCACCTGCCGTATGGCCTAATTTTTCATTTGCCTTATCCGCCAATTCCTGTACGCCCTGAGCACTTTCTATGTTTTTCAAATTCAGTTTACGCATTTCCTGAATACAGTCATCATACTTTTCCATTTGATTCTTAAATAAAGTGAGCTGCTTTTCAAGATTTTCGAGAGCTGCTGCGTCGGCAGCCGCATTTGCACGAATGATTTCCTGTGAATTTAACTTCTGAGAAATCTTGTCCATAAAATTATCCATCGTTTCCTCCATTCCGAAGCGATTACACACCTGCATATATCTGCATATATCTTAACACTTTTAACGAATATTTACAATAAATGACTTTTTTCTCTCCATTGTGCAATCTGCATAAATTTTCCTTTTATTTTTTTCTATCATTGTAATAATTAACGATAATTTCATATCGTGTTCATACTTTATTCATAATTCTGAGGTATATTATATTTATAGCAAAAGCAAACACGTAATGAAATTCATTACACACATAGATAAATTTTTTCATAATAGCCCAGGCGCAGAAATGTGTCTGGGCACTCCTCATTTCAGGAAAATTTACATATTTTTTAATATAAACATCATTTTTCCTTTCATATATCCACAGACAGATCAAACAGTTAAGGTTATATAACAAAAACAGATGGATCTATTCCATCTGTTTTCTAACTTGTCAAAGCTTATAAATGCTTTTATTCTTTCTTCCCGGTAATCTTAAGAACCTCCTCATTAAGTGAAAGCATTTTAATGTCAAGTTCTGAAACCATTTTTGCACATGCAATTAACTCTTCCTTAATATATGCAGGTGCATTGCCTTCAAACTTATAATGAATCTTATGCTCCAAACTGGCCCAGAAATCCATGGCAACTGTGCGAATCTGAATTTCCACCTTAGTATCCACAATCCTGTCAGATAAATATACGGGTACCGTAACCAGCATATGATAGCTCTTGTACCCGCTTGCTTTCGGATTAACAATGTAATCCTTAACAGAAATCACCTTAATATCACTTTGATTGCTGATCATTTCCGCTATTCTGTAAATATCTGATGTAAAAGAACAAATCACGCGAATGCCTGCAATGTCATTCACATACTGAACCATATTCTGGATCGTTGATTCATATCCATGTTTTTTTAATTTTTTAACAATACTTTCTGAAGTTTTAATTCTTGACTTAATGTGTTCGATAGGATTATACCTATGTACATGCTGAAATTCATCATTTAGTATTTCCAGTTTAGTCGATATCTGCTTAAGTGCAGAATTATAAATTAGTATGACTTCCTTCCAGCTATCCACATCACTGTCACGCTCAACTCTAAGTTCCATTGAAATTCCCGCCTTACTTGTGTAATAATATGCATACCAAATGTACTTTTATATATACACTTTTTCCCCTTGTCTTTATGTTCATTCTATCATACTTTTGCATAATAATGTATATTATAAACAATTATTTAATTGTTTTTTAAGTTTTGTTGTGAATTTATTACTGCTTTTTCTTCCTCCATATGCTATGATTAAAAAAATGTCAGAAAATGTATTTTAGTAATATATATTCAGGAGAATTATCAATGTTCAGGATGTGGGCAAAAGTTTTTAAAGACAATCATTTATTAAAAGATACCGTCATTTGCAATGAAAGCGGGGATACCCGCACTCATAAGGTTTTTCAGGCACTGGATGAAATCTGTTATGAATTTGACTTAGGGAAGCCAATCTGGCTGGATGCCACAATTGCAGAGTTTAAACGCCATGCCAAGGCACGGTTTACACAGGATAATTTTATAGAGCAGATTGAGTTTGATTACCTTGAGATTCATGTAATTGAAGAGGACTAAAGCAAATAAAATATTTCAAATCACCATAACCAAAGTGCCGACTCCTATTAAAATGCAGCCGATCAGAGATTTTACCGTAAATTCTTCATGCAGGAATACAAAAGCCAGCACCAGTGTAATAACCACACTTAATTTATCAATGGGCACTACTTTAGATGCTTCACCGATTTGCAGCGCCTTATAATAGCAAAGCCATGATCCGCCTGTTGCCAATCCGGATAAAATCAGAAACAGCCAGCTTTTCCTGCTTATTTCCCAAATACCATTTTGGGCATGGGTTAAAAATACCATTCCCCATGCTAAAGCCACCACTACTACAGTTCTGATGGCAGTTGCCAGGTTTGAGTTAACTCCTTCAATTCCCACTTTAGCCAATATAGATGTGAGTGCTGCAAAAATTGCAGATAATAATGCAAATAAAAACCACATAAAATCCTTCCTCGAATAGAGCGTCTTCCAGCCCCGCAAAATGATTGATCTATTATAAGAACATAGCACAATTGCCTTAATATTTCAATCAGCTTATTCTTCTTCACTCTGCTTAATGCTTATTCTGTTGTACAATTCATCTACTGTCTTTTCCATTAAGTATTCTATTTTAATCATTTTTCTATAATATTACTTCTTAAAAATTATGAATAATTTATTTGACACCTGAAATAATATGTAGTAGTATTACAATATATTTAACATAGTTTTAAAAACTATATCTTGAAGTTTTGCAATAAAAGGAGGCTTTTCTATGCAGATTACAATACGTGAACCTGGAAGTGCACTTACCCACTTTATCGGTATGATGATGGCAGTTTTTGCTGCTGCACCTTTACTCATAAAAGCCGGCGTCTCATCCGGCAAAAATACCCTGATAGCACTAAGCATTTTTTGTATCAGCATGATTCTTTTATATGGAGCAAGCGCCACTTACCACTCGCTGAACATCAGCGGAAAAGTTCTGCGGGTTTTCCGTAAACTGGATCATATGATGATCTTTGTGCTGATTGCAGGCTCCTATACGCCGGTATGTCTGATTGTTTTAGGTGGAAACCTGGGCTATACCCTGCTTGCAGTTGTATGGGGAATTGCAATTTTCGGCATGGCGCTGAAAGCCTTTTGGATCACTTGTCCTAAATGGTTTTCCTCAATAATTTATATTGCAATGGGCTGGGTATGTGTCGCAGTATTTGGACCTTTATGGAACATTCTTCCCCATGCCGCCTTCGGCTGGCTTTTAGCAGGAGGTATTATCTACACCATTGGCGGCGTTGTATATGCCTTAAAACTCCCTTTATTCAATGCAAAACATGAATTTTTCGGTTCCCATGAAATTTTTCACCTGTTTGTCATGGGCGGAAGCATCTGCCACTTTATCTTTATGTATCTGTATGTGGCATAAAATCCGGTATTCTAAATACACTCTCCCAACTCTTTGCAGGAACCTCTCTTGCAAAGAGCTTTTCATCCTACACGAGGGGAAGGGCAAGCTTCACGGTATGCCCTTCCTCTTTTATTTGAAATCTGCCCTTATGGGCCAGTGCAATCTGTTTTACAATTCTAAGCCCCATAACATGCGGTTTTTCTTTCACTCTTTTCCCCTCTATTGTCCCATCAAAAATTTTGTCAAAACCACTTTCCCCTTCAAGAATTTCTATCACTTCCTTTGGAATTCCACACCCGTCATCTGTTACCTGCAAAACACAACTGTTCCCTTCTATGCTGCCTGCAATCACAATTTTGCAGCCTTTCGGATTGTGAAGGAAGCTGTTATTTAGCAAATTTCCAACAGCCCTTGCAATTAACTTTTCGTCCCCCTGTAATACTGTGCCTTCCAAACAGTCATCTATTTCAAGAGCCAGTTCAAATTGTTCTTTTATACCCTCATTGATTTTTTCTGCTGCCAGCCTTCTTAAGAGCGCCGCCGGATAAAAATCCGCTGTTCTTAAAGGCTGCATGTTATATTCCAGCTTTGAGGTTAAGTTTAAATCTTCAATCAACTGCTTAATCTTAAGGCTTTGGTTTTTAATGGCTGCTGCCCGTTCTCTGTCTTCTATACATAAGTCTTTTTTGTTTTCCAGTTCATCTGCATATCCTATAATAACAGAAAGCGGGGTTCGTATATCATGGGAAACACCTGCAATCCATTCGGTCCGTGCCTCATCCCTCTTATTTAATGCTTTTCTTTGCTGTTCCAGAAGGTTGGAAGTGCGGTTAACCTGCGCTGTAAGCTGAGCAGTCACTCCTTTTTCAGAAAGTTCTACCCTATGATTGGATGACAATTCAAAAATTCCCTTTGTAAGCGGCAGCAAGGATTTATAATATCGAAAGCCTAAAAAAAGAATCGCACAAATAACCACCAGTAAATTTACTCCCAGTGCAATTCTAAAGTACTTCCCTAAATTGCGCATGAATCCTTCCGGGAACTCTACCGGATATTTCCATACACTGCCTTTTTCCCTTCCTGCCACCAAAAGTCCTTTTTCCGTATTTAATACCCTGACCGGATAATCGTTCAAGTACCACCTGCTGAAAACTGCAATCTCACCGGCTGTATAATGAGTTTTAAAGCCCTCCGGAAGGTTCCATCCATAGCGCAATTCTCCCTGGTCATTTAACACCATTAAAAAAAGAAAGCCGCCTTCTGATAAGTATTCTTCTCCTTCCTGATTCAGGCTCAGTTGCCCATTTGTTTCTTCCAACCCCATATATTCCAGCTTACCGATTCCATAGCTGGAAAGCGGGCGCTCAATCATATACAAATCTCCCATTACCCATAAGAAAATGCCCACATTGACCATAAGTAACAGTAAAATAATTCCCCATGTAGAAACCACATATTTTCCATATATTTTAAGCAGATCTTTCATATTTAATCTCCATTTTAACCTATTGTACCAATTTGTAGCCCAGCCCCCGCACAGTTAAAAGCGCCTTAGGCTTTGAAGGATTTTCTTCTATTTTTTCCCTAAGTCTTCTGATATGCACCATAATCGTATTTTCATAACCAAAATAATTGTCCTGCCACACTGCCTGACATAGTTGATCAAAAGTGACTATATTCCCTTTATTTTCCCATAATTTTTTGAGAATCAAAAGTTCTTTTGCTGTTAAGGGGATTTCTTCTCCTCTTTCATTCCATTTTACGATTCCACTTTTGAAATTCACTATGCACTTCCCCAGAATAATCTCTTCCGTTTCTTTTTCTTCCATCATTTTTGAAGAATATGTTCTTTTTAAGATCGCGCTGACTCGTAAGGCAAGCTCTTTGGGCAGAAAAGGCTTTACCATATAGTCATCTGCGCCAAGCCCCAGCCCTAACAGCCGATCGCTGTCTTCATCTCTTGCTGACAAAAACAATACCGGCACATCTGAAACCGTTCTTATTCTCTGCATCAGTAAAAATCCGTCTCCATCCGGCAAATTAACATCAAGAATTACAAGATGAGGTTCTTTATGTAAAAAATACTCTTCCGTCTCTTTTACGCAAAAAGTCATATCTATATTGGAAAATCCTTCTCTCCGCAAGATTCCGTCTACCATCTTACAAAGTTCTTTGTTATCATCCACAATCAGCAGTGTGCCATCATATATGTGTTTCATTTATGCCTCCATATCAAAATCATTTCTATTCGTCAATTATATCATTACCTTCAAATGCTTCTTTGATTTAACTTCATTGTAATACAATTTGAAATCTATGTAAGCATATCCTGAAAAATTTAAGGTAAATGTAAGGCAGGCTTCATTTTCATGTAAGAACGGGAATGTATCCTTTTTATGCAAGGGTGAAATTGTTATATGCACCTCCAAGTAATAAAGAAAGGAATTAGATTTTTATGAAAAGTTATGGAAAAAACAAAAATTTTATTATTGAGACTCACAATCTTACAAAAAGCTATGGGAATACCGGACACACCAGGTCCGTTGTTCATCAAGTGGATCTGGCAGTTCCCGAAGGATGTATTTATGGTTTTTTAGGCCCAAATGGTGCTGGAAAAACTACTACCATGAAAATGCTTTTAGGCTTGATCAAACCTACGGAAGGAGACATATCTATTTTGGGAACCCCTCTTGTTTCATCAGGAAAAGGCATTTCAAAGGAAAAAGACCGGCTGTCCATATTAAAAAAGACCGGTTCTTTAATTGAATCTCCTTCTTATTATGGCCACCTGACCGGAAGAGAAAACCTGGAAATCATTTGTACACTAAAAAATATTCCCAAAAGTGAAATCAACGAGGTATTATCCATTGTCAGAATGGAAAATCAGCAAAATAAAAAAGCCGGCCACTATTCCCTTGGCATGAGGCAGCGTCTTGGTCTTGCCGGTGCTTTGCTTGGACATCCTAAACTGCTTCTTCTGGATGAACCTACTAACGGCCTTGATCCTGCCGGAATCTGGGAAATGCGTGACCTGATCCGTTCCCTTCCGGAAAATTATCATATGACCGTTATGGTTTCCAGCCATCTTTTAAGCGAAATTGACCAGATAGCCGACTATGCAGGCATCATCAATAAGGGAGAATTAATTTATCAGGACAGCCTTCTTCACCTGCATGAATACAGCAGACGTCAGTTAAAGCTCCGCACAGACAACAATAATCGTGCTTTATGTATCTTAAATGAAAATGATATTAACTGCACTTTACTTGAAAACTATCTTACATTTTCTGAAACAAATGATGAAAAGACTGCCTTTTTAATCTCTGCTTTGGTACGGGAAGGTATCGGAATTTTGCGGATTGAAGAATACCAAAAATCTCTGGAGGATATTTTCCTTCAACTTACAGGAAAGCAGGTGAGTTTGTAATGCGTTTATTTTTGACAGAATTTAGAAAAATACGACGTCGGCATATTGGTTTTTTATATGTAGGGGCATTGTTATTTACCTTTTTATGGATGGTATGGGCAATGAGCAGTATGAGCCTTGAAGAAATCGACAGCCAGGGATATTATTATCTTCTTTTTTCTATTCCGCTGATCAATGCCATTATACTGCCCACCATTTTAGCCTGTGTAGAAAGCAGAATCTGCGATATTGAGTTAAAAGGAAATACTTTGAAAATGCTTTGCACCATGCAGCCGCGCCACAGTATTTATCATGTTAAGCTGGCAGTTAGTTCATTGTATCTGCTGATCTTTTGCCTTGCAGAAACAGCAATGATCCCTTTTTTGTGCTGCTATTATCAGATCAGCCAGCCTATGCCCATAAAAAATATTGCTATTTTTTTGTTTTCCACTTATGCGGTCAGCCTGGTTTTAATCATACTCCAACAGTCTTTATCCTTATTGTCAGAAAACCAATTGTTTCCTTTGTTTTTTGGCGTGGGTGGAACCTTTGTAGGGCTTTTTTCATGGTTCTTCCCTAATCTTCCCATACGCTATATGCTTCCTTGGGGCTATTATTGTGTGGGAATATCCGTAAATATGCTTTACGATCAAACCACCCGTACCGTTACTTACCATACAATTCCTTTTCCAACAGAAATTTTTTTCTGCTTTCTCATCTTTGGCATTTTAATTTATCTGGTTGGAAAACACCGCTTTATGAAAAAGGAGGTTTAAGTCATGCTTCTTGCCTGTATGAAAAGTGAACAAATAAAATTACGCCGCTCATTTATCTGGATTGCCTTTGTGCTGATTCCCCTGATTCCTTCACTAATGGGAACCCAAAACTATCTAAACAACATCGAGTTGCTTAAGTCCGAATGGCTCTCTTTATGGACACAGGAAACTTTATTTTATTCAAACTTTTTCTTTGCCCCTTTAATTGCCATTTATTGCAGCTATCTATGGCGAATGGAAAATCAAAATAAAAACCGTTATATGCTGCTCACCCAGCCGGTTCCTGTACGAAATGTTTTTCTTGGGAAATTTATTACTATTTTAAAAATAACTTTTTTTACACAATTTTGGGTTTTTCTCCTTTTTCTAATCAGTGGAAAACTGGTTGATCTTCCAGGACTGCCGCCCGCGCAGACATTTGCCTATACCATAAGAGGACTTTTGGGCGGAGCAGCGATTGCAGCCTTACAGCTGTTAATCTCTATGATCGTCCGAAGCTTTGCGGCTCCTATTGCAATTGCTGTGGCAGGCAGCATCTCCGGGCTTATTGCTGCAAATTCAAAATATGGCCTTTATTATCCCTATTCCCTTATGATGCTGGGCATGAATGCCAATAAGTCGGATGATATGCTTTCTGGAAACAACCTGTCTTTTTTCCTTTTCTGCTTTTTTTATCTTGTACTGTTTTGCTGTATTGCCATATTTTTGTTAAAGCATCAGGATGTGAAAGGATAACATAAAGAACCGGATGTGTATACTACTGCACATCCGGTCTTTTATGTTTTACTTTTATTTTCTACCTGTCATTTTCTGCCAGAAGTATGGCCTGTTCCATCTCCTGATAAAATCAATCTTCATATCCATTAGGATTATTGCTCTGCCATCTCCAGGAATCTTCGCACATCTCCTTGATTCCGTACTGTGCTTCCCATCCTAATTCTTTCCTGGCCTTTGATGCATCCGAATAGCAGGTTGCAATGTCTCCTGCACGTCTTTCCTTTATCGCATAGGGAATCTTTACTCCGGTAGCTGCTTCAAAGTTCTTAACAATATCCAAAACACTGTAGCCGGTTCCGGTTCCTAAATTGTAAATGCAAAGACCTGCTTTTTCCTCTATTTTCTTAAGCGCCTTCACATGTCCAACAGCTAAATCCACCACGTGAATGTAATCCCTTACGCCGGTTCCGTCCGGTGTATCATAATCATTTCCAAATACACCTAATTCTTTTAATTTTCCAACTGCAACCTGTGTAATATAAGGCATTAAGTTGTTAGGAATTCCATTAGGATTCTCACCGATGGTTCCGCTCTTATGGGCACCAATGGGATTAAAGTAACGAAGCAGAATTACATTCCATTCCGGATCAGCCTTCTGCATATCGGAGAGAACCTGCTCTAACATGGACTTAGTCCATCCATAAGGATTGGTACACTGTCCCTTTGGACATTCCTCAGTAATAGGAATAATTGCCGGATCTCCATAAACTGTTGCGGAAGAGGAAAAGATAATATTTTTTACTCCATGCTGACGCATTACATCTACCAGTGTTAATGTGCCTGCAATGTTATTCTCATAGTATTCCCAAGGCTTCTGTACGGATTCGCCAACTGCTTTTAATCCTGCAAAATGGATACAGGAATCAATTTTTTCCTTGTCAAAAATTTCATTTAATGCTTTCCTGTCCAAAATATCTGCCTTATAAAAAGTAACTGACTTTCCAGTAATTTTTTCAACCCTCTCGAGACTTTTTTCACTGGAATTGCTCAAATTATCCACTACTACAACTTCATAGCCTGCATTTTGTAATTCTACCACCGTATGACTGCCGATATATCCGGCACCGCCTGTAACCAGTATTGCCATCTTCCCATCTCCTTTTAAATTTATTGTTTTATTGTTTAATCGTTCCTTCTGATAAATTCATTTTAATCCCAAAAAACCACTATCCGCAAGACCAGAATGTTATTCAAACCTGTCGAAATGTTAACTACAGTTCAATCCCATTCTCCAAACAAAGTCTTCTTGCGCTCTCCACCGAATCAATCCCCGTAGCATTTTTAATCGGTGCGAATTCTTTATTTCTCACCACTTCAAAAGGAATACAGCTGCCCATTTCCCGCACCATATCCAAAACCAGCTGTTCAAATTTATATCCGTTAGGAGACTTGGGCTTTATCTTTTCTCCATTTTCATTTAAGTAAGGAATTTTCTTTTCCGCCATATGAAGAGGCAGGTTCCTGTCACGAATCTTTTCAAGCTCTTCCACTTTAAACAGATAATTTAATATAACACCAAAGTAATATGCTGGATCCCCATTTTCATCTTTGGCATTCATTAGTTCATCTGTCAGCTCATAGTATTCAACAATAGAAGTCTTTCCATCTTCAAGACAGATCACTCCGATTCTTTCATCCGGCGCACATTTGCGCACCACCTTGGCTCCTGAAGTACAGTCATTTGCAAGCACTGCTCCTACAAAGCAGGGATCGGCAATTCTCTGCAGCACATTGTCTACTGCAAAAACATTCAGCCATTCCACACCGTCTTCCATCATCTTTTTGGCAACACCCCATTTATGCATGGAGGAATACCATCCACCGCTTCCGTTGGGTGAGATTGATATTTTCCACTTTTCTTCCATATATGCTTTTCCGTTAAAATCACATCCAGGTGCCATTTCTTGCATAAAAAAGCTGACATACTCACTCTTATATCCAAAATAGTCATGTTCCTTCAGGAAATTGACAGTGGTCTTATGATTCTTATCACTTGTCATAATATAGAGGGGAACCCAGGACTTAGCCCTGTTTACCACATCAAGCAGATTTTCTATCAGGCGCTGAAATATATACACCTCTTTGGTAATTCCAATATTATATACGCCCTTGGGATCATCCGTTCCTAATCTGGTACCCATGCCTCCGGCAAGTAAAACTGCACCAACCTTTCCCTTCTTTATGGCATCCAGTCCAATCTGATCAAACTCCGCTTCTTTTTCCTTAATCTGGGAAAGCTGCATAACAGATAAGGGAGTAATTTTTCCTCTTTGTTCACCTTCCTTTTGTTTTTCAAAAGAAGCCAAAACAGAAAAATCAGTTTCTTCTATTTGAGCAAGCAAACCCTCCTGCTGCTCCTTCGTCAACTCATTATAGTATTTCAGTATATGCTCCTGTCCTGCTGCTTTCAATTTTTCCAAGGCCTGTCCAAAATTCATATTTACTCCTATCCGTGTACTCATGCACACCTTTCAAATACAGCCTTTACAAAAACGCCTTCTTCCCTCATGTCAATTACAATTGTTTCTTCATCAGAAATAACTGCATTCTCCCAGCCAACAAAACGATACCCTTCTTCGGGCACAGCCCTTAATGTGACTTGATAATCCGTATAATATTCTCCACGCCACTGGGTTGTTTCATCAAATGTGATATTTGCTGTGTTTACAATTATTTTGCCTGCACCTGCATAATTTACCTCAACATTTAATGTTGCCGGATTTCCTGACAACCCAAAGTTATTTTTCAAGTGCTGTTTCACATATGCTGTCCTGTTATTCATAAAAAACTGTACATCAGCCACAGCCTCCTGAAACATCTGGCTTTCTTCCACTCCGATAAATCTTTTTAAATGTACATTCATCGCATCGCTCATTAAAGCCAAATGATCGGAAATCATGCTATTTACTCTTTCATCTGCAAATGAAGTATTAATTATATCCATAAAGCTGATTACAAACTGTCTTTTAAAATCTTCATTTTGACAAAGATTACTAAACATCCTGCTGTTGTCCATTGTCATACGAACAATATCCCAATCAACGCTCTCTGATTTCAGTGCTCCGGAATTTACATCAAACATAAGCCAGCGCCATTTGCCATCTTCATACGTTCCTTCCCCGGTTTCCCTGGTTCTCCATACTGCAAAATTGGAAACCGGCCAGTCTCCATATCGTCCATAATAAATTTCAGCGGCAAAATAATCGATAAAGCTTTGCATATCAAGTAATTCACAAGCATATGCATAATTCTCATCAATGGTAAAATCGGTATTTTCCATGTATCCCATCATTTCGGTATACAATTCATAATCTTCTGCTTCACCTTCTGCCAATTCACCATTTTTAATCATTACGACATCATCCTTATCTACATCATAATAATGTGCCGCAAATACATCATCATACTTTTCCGTGAGCCAGTATACGCCCCAATATTCACCATTTAAAAACATAATATATGGCTGAAAGTGCATAGTTCCGAAACTTCTGCCTGTTATCAATTCAGCCGCTAACCTGTCACGAAGTTTAGATGTAACATCTCCTCCTCCGGCAAACAAAGTAATGGTATCAGCCATATAATCCGTTCCAAACAGATCTACATAAAACCTTCCCTCTTCATCATACTGCCTTCTTGCATAAATGTTTAAGCTTCTCGGCAAAAATCCTCGTCCGGCACCACCCTGAACCCGTATTCCGCATTCTTTATCCAAAAGCTGTTCCCGTTTTGCGCTAAAAACCTGAACATTACAATTACGTTCCCATTCCCTTCCACGCTGACGATAATTTGCTTCCCACCATGCCCAGGATAAAGTTGACTTATCTGTTTCATTTATAAAATTATCATAAGCCTGTCCAAGAACATAAATACCATCTTCATAACCAAATATATCTTCTGGCTCTGCCACAACAGATATAATATTAAATCCATCATATCCTGTTTTATTCTGATATCCAACAAAATAATTTCTTGTCTCTACTTCACTAAAATCACCCTCGCTGTCAAGGTAAGCCGCCCTGACAACTGTACACTTATCAACCAAATAAGCCGGAATATTATATTCAGGAGGCGTCTGATCACATGCTAAAATATCATCTTTTAAAAATCCTGCCGTCACATCATCCCTTGCAGAATATACATTATTATTTTCCGTTGCATCATTTATTAGAATTGGTTCTGTATATTTTATTGCATGTTCATCCGGCACAGAGCCATCTAATGTATAATAGATCTCTGTACCTGTCGGTGCATAAATCCTAAGTCTGAAAGCATTTTCATAAAATCCGGACTCCTGGGAAAAGGTCAGTTCCGTATATTCATTTTCCCCTTTCAAGACAAGAAAACATAGCATTACGCACAAAATCGTCAAGCATACCAAAACACTTTTTCTACTCATCATCTCAGTCTATTACCCTACTGTTTCTCCAGATTCGGCAACCCAATTAACACTTTCCACACCAGGCACAACTGTAAGCTCGTCTAAAACTTCGAGATTTATTTCTCCCTTTGTCTTGATTTCCAGGATCAATTCTTCCCGCATGGCATCCTTATTTGCCGTACGAATTTTCCAATTTACCACATAAGGTTTCAGCTTGTCCTGAAACTGCTCTCTGTCAATTCCTTCTCCTGTTACAATCAGCAAATACCGGTTCCATATCCCGGGAATTTTCGAGGAAATCATTAATACAATTGCAATGAATAACGCAGAAGTAAATGTCAGTTTATAGTTCTGCGAGCTCACACAAAGTCCTTCTGCAATTGCCCAGAAAATAAAAGTAGCATCTCTGCTGTCTTTTACTGCCGTTCTAAAACGGACAATAGACAAGGCACCAACCAAACCTAACGAAATGGCTATATTACTGCTTATCATCATCATAACAATCGTAGTAATCAGCAAAATAGCAACTAAAGACCAGTTAAACTTTCTATTATATACTACCTTTTCCGAGGTAATAAAATAGGTCAGATAAATAATCAGTCCGGCGGCAAGTCCGCATAACAATATAACTAAGGTTCTTTTTACTCCATAATTTGTACTGTTTGTGTAAAAATAACTGAGTACTTCTTCTTTTGACATATCACATCTCCTCTAATAATTAAAATCATAATAAACTTTGCGCCCGGAACAATACTTGCTGTAACTGTTCTGGGTTAAATCAAACTGTCCTAATGCGTCTTTCAGAAATCCCATGCACTTTCCGCTATACTTAATTTCTAATACGGCAGTTTCACACATAATCGGCGTATAATTGACCTCAGATGAAAAAATATTAAGATTTGCTTCTGTTGATCTGATTCCCATATCCAGTGTTACCCTTGTATCATACAAAGGATATTGATAGGCCAGCCTGTCATATTCAATCATTACCACCGGCCTGTAGCATCCCAGCCGCATAATATTATACGCTTTCACAGCTGTTTCACTATTTGGAAAATACTTTGTAAGCACCTCATAATGTCCTTTAGAAAGCGCTTTGGCATCTTCTTTCGAAAGGATAAGACTCTGCTTATGCTGCAAATCCCTTTTCTTTTGCTTTAATTCCAGCTTACATAAAGAATCGGCTCCATTATAAGTTCTAAGTCTGACTTTTTTTCTCACGTCAATTCCCGCTAACTTTTGCGCAAAATCAATATTATTAATTGATTCAAAATATACACTCCGTATCTTATAAGCGTCCTCAGTACAGTAATCATCTCTTGCCATAAGATGATCCATGCACCTTTTTACAGCCGGAATTTTCGCCAAAGGAATAACATATTTTATTTCCTTTCTATAAGCTGAAAGTTCCCCCACGTTATGTCCTCCATTATAGTATTATTATATCTTGGTCTCATTAAATCAGTAAAAATTAATCTTTTTCTTTCCTTATTGTATAAGGTCCCCCGCTTTTTTTTCAAATATCCCTGATAAATCTGCTGAAAAATGGAAAATTTTACACCCTTAAGACTGTTTTTTATTATATCATTTCAAAAAACCCTTTTCAACCAAAACATCATCCTTCCCAAGCCTCCTGCATATAATAAACAAAAATCCCAGGAGAATACCTATGGAGATTTACGTTGTAAAAAGAGGCGATACTGTGGATTCCATAGCAGCAAATTACGGAGTTTCAGCATTCTCCATTATTTATAATAATCAGCTTTTTTATCCTTATGCTTTAGCAATCGGCCAAGCCCTGCTTTTATCCACGGCTTCGTCTTCTGTGCCTGTGTATTCTGCCTATGTAAATGGCTATGCATACCCTTTTATTGAAAAAGATGTCTTAGATGAAACGCTTCCATATCTGACAACTTTGTCAGTTTTCTCATATGGTTTTACCACGGAAGGTAATATAGTCCCTCCTGAGCTTGATGACAATTTTATGATTCGTTCTGCTTGGGAAACTGGTGTCCGTCCTATCCTTACTCTGGCTCCTTTCGGTCCCGATGGAAAATTTAACAATTATCTGATCACCACTATGGTAAACAATGATGCCATTAAAAGTAATTTACTGGCCAACCTGCTTTATACGGTTCAGGAAAAAGGCTTTGGCGGTGTAGACATTGATTTTGAGTTTATTCTGCCTGATGACCGGATTCCCTTCGCGGAATTTGTGGCAGATACCAGAAATTATCTTGCTCCCTATGGCTATCAGGTATCTGTTGCCCTTGCACCAAAAACCTCCGATTCCCAAACCGGACTTTTATACGAAGGTAAAGACTATGGTCTGCTGGGCGCTGCTGCTGACAGTGTCCTTTTAATGACTTATGAATGGGGGTACACTTACGGCCCTCCAATGGCTGTAGCACCCATCAACAAAGTACGGGAAGTTGTGGACTACGCCATTACCCGCATTGATCCTGCAAAAATTGACTTAGGCATACCAAACTATGGCTACGACTGGACGCTTCCATATGTCCGCGGCAGCTCTGCTGCAGTTACCATCAGCAATTTGGAAGCAATTCAAATCGCCATTGCCCATGATGCGGAAATATTTTTTGACGAAACCGCCATGTCTCCTTATTTTCAATATGAGCAAAGCGGGCAGCTTCATGAGGTTTGGTTTGAAGATGTACGAAGCTATCGGGAAAAGTTCTCTCTCCTTCCTGCCTACCTGCTGCGGGGCATGGGGTATTGGCAGATCATGCGGTTTTTCCGTCCCAACTGGCTTCTTCTTCAGGATACCTTTCAAATAAGAAAACTATAGGATCTTTCTGAAAAAGCTGATAAAGTTTCCCCCCATAATACATTTCACATCCTCACAGCTCATTCCTCTTTGTAAAAGCGCAGCGCTAAGCAGCGGAATCTGTCCATGATTTAAAAGGCAGTCATACCTTTTTTCAGGTTTCCTCCCACTTAACGCCGCTTTTGCAAAATCATAAGAATCACACAAATCAAAGCCATAGCCCACATGTGATGCTCCGATTTTTTCTACCTCATACTCTATATGCCTGCAAAGCATCTCCAAATGATTTCCTTCAAAGGAGCCTGCAATATATACACAGCCATTCATTCCCATAATACCGCCCTGAGCTGACAATGCTTCCATTTGCTCATCTGTCAGGTTCCGGTAATTATCATGAATGTGCCTGCTTCCGGAATGAGTTGCAACAAAACTTTTTTCTGTAATCCGGCATAGTTGCTCAAATCCTTCATCATTTAAATGGCTTACATCAAGAAACATGGACAGCTCTTCCATTTTCTTTACTGCTTCTATTCCTGCCTCAGTCAGGGCACCAAAAATCTGTCTGTGTTCTGATGCCTTACAGCATCCTGTTGCCAGCGCATTTGCCCTGCTCCAGGTAAGAGAAGCTCCTCTTACCCCCATTTCATACAGCATATCCAATTTAGCAATATCCTCACCAATACAGTCAAGCCCCTCCATGTATATCATAATTCCAACTTTATTCTCTTCCAGTGCTTTGTCTAAATCTGCTTTATTTTTAATCAGTAAAACCTCTTTAAGCCCTTCCACATCTTCTTTCAAAGCATCGATCTGTTTCAGTGCATTGTCCCATGCCCTATCCAGATTGCCATTTTCCACATAAACAGAGGAAATCACCAAATTGATCCCAGCCTTGCAAAAATACGGTAAATAATAGTTTTTTACCACATTATGCTCCCCCGCCATATTCCTTAAAAGAATTTCTCCCGCCAAATCCAGGTGGGCATCTACCACCGGATTTTCCTGATGCAGTTTTAACGCCTGTCTTACATATTCTTCCTTTACCTTAACATCCATATCTACATCCTTTCCCCGCTGCCCTGTATCCCAAAGTTGTCACCATCCAACTTTTGTTTACCAAGCTCACCCATTCACTTTTGAAGGTATTCCACCGGCCGCATCATAAAAGGTGCACCGGATTTTTCCAACGCACCTTTTTCTTTTATCTATATGCAGTTCTTTAAAAAACTGTAACCACTTAGCCTTTGGCATTCAAAAAAGCTTTATTTCTCAAGATCCACCTTTTTAAGCAGTTCCTGAATATCCTGAACACTAAGCCACTCTTTATTGTTTCCGGAGCTGTAGGAAAAGCCTTCCTCCACCTTCTGACCGCTTAAATTTATCTTTTGCTTGTCGTTCCAAACCACTTGGGGATATACAATAAAATGCTTGTCATACTCATAGGTGGTCGCAGAATCCTCCACTGTCACCATAATTTCATGAAGCTTTTCTCCAGGGCGGATTCCGATTTCCGGCATCTTACATCCTGGCAGCATAGCCTGGGCCAGATCCGTCACTTTAAAGGAAGGAATTTTGCTGATAAAAGTCTCGCCGCCGTTTGCTTCTTCCAATGCCTTAATTACCAGCTCAACCCCCTGTGTCAGACTGATCCAGAAGCGCGTCATGCGGTAGTCAGTAATTGGCAGCTCGTTTCCACCATTTTTGATAATATTATGGAATACAGGAATGATGGATCCCCGGCTTCCTGCCACATTTCCATAACGGACAATTGAAAAATTAATGTCCTTAGAGCCTGCATATGCATTGGCTGCTATAAACAATTTATCTGATACCAGCTTGGTGCCTCCATACAGATTCACCGGATTCACCGCCTTGTCAGTGGAAAGCGCAACTACCTTCTTCACCCCGGAATCCAAGGATGCATCTATTACATTCTGGGCCCCGTGAATATTGGTCTTGATAGCTTCGTTAGGGTTATATTCACATGCGGGAACCTGCTTTAAGGCTGCTGCATGAATCACAAAGTCCACGCCTTCAAAAGCCCTGCGAAGCCTTTCTTTATCTCTTACGTCCCCAATAAAAAACCGGAGCTTGTCCTTGTATTCTTTAAATTCATTCTCCATGATAAACTGTTTAAATTCATCTCTGGAGTATATGATAATCTTCTTCGGATTGTAATTTGTAAGCACGTACTTTGTAAAACATTTGCCAAAAGATCCTGTGCCGCCGGTAATAAGAATTGTTTTGTTATCCAATAACATAAAACTGCCTCCACTTGCTCTATAATTTACAAAGGCCTTGACCAGAGGCAAGGCCTTGCAAATATCATATCACAAATCAAACATAACAGCAAATTTTTTTCAAACCTGCAGGTTTCTAACAGGTAGCCCCACCTTTCATATGTTTCTGTGCCGATATATTTTCCTGCTTTCTTGCCAGCAGGTCATCTGCAAGGAGCTGCTTTTGTACCTGTTCAAAACCGATTCTCTCTACCGTATCGGCAAAACGCTCCCCTGTAATGCCCTGTTCCCTGAATAAAAGAATCGCTTTTTCCACAATGGCAAGCACCTCTTCCTTATCTGTAAATACTTTATCAAGGTATCTTCCTCTGGCAACCTTCTTACCCCAGCGGCCGCCAATATAAATCCGGTAGCCATTCACATAATTTTCCAATGCACCAAAAGGGCACTTACCCATGCAGCGGCCGCAATGATTGCACTCATTCTCATCAATAACCAGCCTGCCTTCCTTAAGACCGGCAACTTTGATAGGACAGTTTTTCTCTACCTGGCATACTTTGCACCCCCGGCACTTTTCAGGATCAAGCTGAGGTACACGCTGTCCGATAATCCCCAGGTCATTCAGATCAGGCTTTACACAATTGTTGGGACATCCGCCTACTGCTATCTTAAATTTATGAGGCAGCTTTACAGATGCATAACCATGGAAAAATCTCTCATGAATTTCTTCTGATAATTCAAAGGTATCAATCAATCCATACTGGCAGGTAGTTCCTTTACAGGATACCACCGGACGTACCTTAGAGCCTGTGCCGCCCATCTCTAAGCCTGCTTCTGACAGATACTCCCGAAGCGGTTCAATATTTTCAAAGGGAACTCCCTGTATTTCCATAGTCAGCCGGGAGGTCATAGTTACTTCACCGCTTCCAAACTGCTCTGCCGCCTGGGCAATTGCTTTTGCTTCTTCTGCTGTGATCTTTCCATTCCGTGTGATTACCCGTCCATTAAACTTATCCGGCGTCCTCTTATCCTTTAAAAAGCCAAGCGCCTTTACTCTGGTTTCCTCTTCCCTGGAAACCTGACCGCCATCATTTTTTACCTTTACATCATTAAAGAAAGTGGCGCCTTCCAGCACAATGGTATTGGTATAGCCATAAAAGCGCAGGCGGTTCTGTAAAAAATATCCTCTCTTTCCTTTTGCACATACGAGCAGCAGCTTTTCTTCCCTGCCAATTCCGGGCAGTTCTCCTTTTACACTGGCAAGATCAATATATTCCGCACCGGGGATGGTGGGAACCGGCGCCACATCCAGTATCCTGAAGCCTTCCGCTTTCCCTTCCGCATACTCTGCCGGAGTCATGCTTACCATATCTCCATTTAATTTATTCATAAGTACATACACTGCCTGCACCAAGGGATGAATTGCAGTAGAAAAAGGTGGTGCGTAAGCAAAATCCGCATTTTCAAAGTCTTCCAGCCTTGCTCCCATATTGATTCCCATTACTGCAATGTCTACCATCTTATCCACAGCCCCCGGTCCAAATACCTGTAAGCCAAGCAGCTTATGGCTTTCCTTATCTGCAATCAGCTTTGTTGCAAAGAACGCCGAATCCGGATAATAATGGGCTTTATCATCCGTAACTGCAAGCACTGTTTCCACCTGATAACCTGCATCGATAGCCTGTGCTTCGGTCAGTCCGGTACGCCCACAGTTAAGTCCCGGCAGCTTTACCACACCGGTTCCCAATACACCCGGATATTCCTTCTGCTCTCCGGCAAGAATCTGTGCCAAAGTACGTCCTTCCAGATTGGCAGAAGATCCCATCGGGGACCACTGGGCCTTTCCGGTAATTCGGCTGACTACCTGTACACAATCGCCTGCCGCATAAACATCAGTAAGGCTGGTTTTCATAGTCCGGTCTACCAGAATCGTTCCCCGGTTCATTTCAATACCGCTATTTTCTAAAAATCCGGTGTTGGGGCGAATACCCGCTGCCATGATCACAAGTCCACAGCTTAGCACGCCTGCACTGGTTTTTATGGATGATACCTTTTTATCACCTGAAATCTCTTCCGCCTTTGTTCCCGTAATAACCTTAATTCCTTTTTTCAATAAATGTTTTTTGCCATAGGCCGCCATTTCAGGATCCAGTATGTTGGGAAGAATCTGGGGGGCAAAATCGATCACTGTAACTGAAACACCCTTCTGCTGCAAATTTTCCGCCATTTCAAGACCAATAAATCCTGCGCCAACCACCACTGCTTTTTTTACATTTTCTTCTTCCACATAAGCTCTTACATTAACCGCGTCTTCTGGAGTGCGCATGGTGAATACCCCGCCCAGTTCCATTCCCTTTACTGGCAAAACTGCCGGAGAAGCTCCTGTTGCAATTACCAGCTTATCGTAATTATGTACTTCCTCTTCACCGGTTTTTACATCCTTTGCCCTGACAGATTTTGTCTGTGGATCAATGCTAACCACCTCTTTTTCCGTGAGCACTTCCACCCCTGTCAGCGCCGCATATTTTGCCGGTGTATTTACAATCAATTCCTCCGGTTCCTGAATCATGCCACCTACATAATAAGGAAGTCCGCAGCCCGCATAGGAAATATCTCTGCTTTTTGTAAGCAGAGTAACCTGCATATTTCTGTCCGCCCGTTTTAATTTTGCTGCGGTCTTTGTCCCGGCCGCCACACCTCCAACCACTAATACCTTCATATACTTCCTCCTTTACTTATTCCGCCTGCATTCTTTTGTTTCAATAAAAGCTCAAAAAAATCTTCTGCCGGCATAGGTTTTGCATAGTAATACCCCTGCACCTGATCACAGCCAATGCTCTGTAAAAGCTCTGTCTGCTCTTTGGTTTCCACCCCTTCTGCCAAAAGTCCCAGCTCCAGCTTATCTGCCATAGAAACCACCTGCTCCAAAATCATTCTTCCTTTATTTGAAACTGTCATATTTTCAATAAATTTCCTGTCAAGCTTAATTACGTCAAAAGGAGTTTCCAACAGTATATTCAAGGAAGAATAACCGCTTCCAAAATCATCCATTAAAAGAGTAAATCCTTCTTCCTTAAGCTGCAATGCTTTCATGCTCACCTGCTGGTTATCTGCCGTCTCCGTAATTTCCAATTCCAACAGCTTTTTAGAAATGCCATATTCTTCTATCATGTCTGCAAGTACCTGTATGCATTCATCATCCAGAAGATGTACTCTTGACATATTTACAGAGACGGGGCAAAAATCAACTCCGGCTTCCCTGCATCTTGCAAGAAAGCGGCATGCTTCCTCCCATATATAATAATCTACCTTTTTTATAAATCCATTTTCTTCAATAATGGGAATAAACTGATCCGGATAAATCATTCCGCGCTCCGGATGATGCCACCGTATTAATGCTTCCGCACCAATAATCTCATTTTTTGCAATACTGTATTTAGGTTGAAGATACATCATAAATTGTCTTTCAGTAATAGCAGCCTGCATGTTTTCTTCAATAAATTTTCTGTTATATAATGTATCTTTGAACTGCTCCTTATAAAATAGTACATTTGTTACTATATTATTTTTGGCAGCCTTCCTTGCCATAGCCGCCCGATCCTCCATCTGCCGCTGTTCCATTTCCCTGTCTTCAATGGTGTACACACCATAGGCCATCTGAAGTTTTACATTTTTAAAGTTATTAATCTTTCCATCCAGTTGACGGATAAATTCCACTAACTCTTCTTCATCCTCATACTCTGTAACTACCATGAACACATCACTTCGCAGATTCACAAAAAACTGTCTCTCATGACAACTTTCCTTCAGCCCACGGATAATAAAGTCTAAAACTTCATTTCCAAACTTTTCCCCGTACAAATCATTGATAATTTTAAATTTACGCACATCAAACTGAATAAATCCAATTTCCTTAGTAGATGAAAAAATCAGTTCATTGACATTTTTTCTAAAACGCCTGATTCGGCTGATGGTTTTCAGTATGTTCTGCACCTCGTCCTTTTCCGGCAGATCCTCTAAGTTTATACTGCTTTCTTCTTTATCCTTTAATTGGTCCTCCAGCATTTTTTCCAATATTTCAATACTGACGTTGATTGCCCTTGGACATTTCTGCAAAATTAACCCTTCCTGACGGATAGCTGCCATTTCCTTTGGTTTTGATATGTCCTTTCCCAAAATGTCCCTGCACTTGATTTTTCCGTTCATTTTCTCTCTAAATGCATTTATAAACTCGTCTGTCTTTTTATTTCCGTAAATTTCCTGTTCCCTGTCCTGTGAATCATAAAACCCCAGTGCCATTCCAAGCACCATCAGCGCTGCCGTAATGCATCCGCATACACTCCCCTGATGCATTCCTCCGCCAAAGCATGTACTGATTTTAAACGCTGTCTTTAAGTCCATGCCAAAGTCCTCTGCAAACGCCCCAAATAATGCCTGTGAACAATGATACTGCTGGCGCAAAAGATGTTCCGCTTTCTCACTGTGTGTCATGCGATCCCCCACTTTTCCATCGGAAATACCGATAATATATTTTTACTATCATTTTAACAAAAATATACGAAAATGTGAAGCATCATGAGGCACATAGACATAGGACAGTCAACATTAAATCAATACTGTTATTCATCCCCCCTGCTTAATGCAATTGCCGCTATCGCGCACAAAATCCCTCCAACCACAAAAGCTAAGTAGGAATACCGCCATGCTTCTTTTAAAATTCCAATCAGAAAAAAAACAATGGTTGATATAAGCATAATACAACCGCATAATTTTCCAATTAATTCATCTCTCTTTTTCTTTTCAGGTGAAGGATTATTTTCCTTATTATATCCTTTAATATTATATTTTTCCTTCTGTAGTGCCGTGAAAGTAAGCAGGGAAACTGCTGCCGTAACAATCATCATAAAAATTCCATTAATATAATATTCCCACTTTTCCACCTGCATTTTATCCGCAAGCTGTAGTTTTTCTAACCTGGCATCTGCCATAATAACAAATAAACAGCCAGTTAAAATCAGCCCTACACCTACAACAATTCCTATAATAAAATGCTTGTAAGCCCTCTCTTTTTCTTCTTCCGTATAAAAATCTTCTATTTGGGGATTTTTTTCATTAAAACGAATACTCTGCATTCCGATTACAATAAAGATCATAACAGACACAATAAGCAGTACAAAGAAAGCTGCTGTTGCCATATCTTCTTCAATACCGGCTCCGCAAAGCAGCATCATCAGGCTAATACCAAAAAGCAATATTCCCACACCGGCCGAAATCATTCTGCTGAAAGTGTTTTTAAATTTGTCATATCCATAACTGTCTTTTGCAAAAGCCTGACTTACATCTCCCTGCATTAAAGTGTCCATATTGCAGTGAAACATATTGCAGATCTGCAGCAGCTTTTCCATCTCAGGAAAACTTTGTCCTGACTCCCATTTGGAAACAGACTGCCTTGATACTTCAAGCTGTTCTGCTAATTGTTCTTGTGTAATTTCTTTCTGTTTTCTTAAATACTGTAAATTTTCTCCAAAACTCATTTGACTTTGCTCCTTTCAATCTTTCCTCGTTTACTGTATGGTTATATCATACAGTTGCATGGGAGCAACTTCTATCAATCTCATGTTGCTTTTAAGTTTTTTGATGTCGCTTTTCGGTTGCAATCCCCCTTTTTACTGCATTTTGTACAATGTCCACAATCCTTTTTGTGCAACCACTTCATAAGCAGTCAGATGAATATTTGCTTCAAGCAGCTTCTCAAGACACTCTTCTTTATTCTCATAATCAGCCACATAAACTAACAGCCGACTGCTCTCCGTAATTTCTTTATCTGTAATTTGTTCCTGATTTCCCTGACTCGCCATATAAAATTTATCATATTCCATTAACTCATCAGAAAGCCACCAAACATGATCAGAGGATGCATCATTGTAAAAAACCACTACAGGTTCATTTGGGCAGGCTTTTACATATTCCATTACCTCCCTTTCCTCTTCATAAAGGAAAAAGACTTTATCTCCTTTCAGTGCAAGTCCGTTCATAATCAAAATGACAATACTTCCGAAAAGCGCCGTCGCGCACACTGCATTACTGCCTGCCTTCTGCCTGCCAGCCCCAAAAGGCTCCAAGGCAAAAATCTCTTCTGTAAGTCTAAAGATAACATACAAAATCGAAAAAAGAAAAATGCCATACACAGGAAGTTGATACCTGTTGGAAGTTTCTCCTAAAATTAAAGCTGTTTTTGACACCGTAAAAAAATATCCTGCTCCGGCAAATAATAAAAGTCCTGTACTTTCATTTAAAACTTTCCATTTTCCGCCTTTTCTTTTCTTCAAAAACCACACGGTCACTGCTAAAAGACATATTCCTAAAAGCCACCAGCTTAACGTTCCATTTAATACATAATCGTCGAACAATCCTCCAAAAAACTTAAGCCGCCCCCATGTATTAGAAGCATTGCTGAACTCACTAACCGCTTCTGTCCCCCGATATCCCCTGAAAATATGGGATAAGCTGGCGGGATAATAGCAAATTGCCAATCCAAGTCCTGCCGCACAGGCGGCTGCATAACCGCATAGCGGCTTGATTTTTTTGTTTTTCAGAAGATAAAAGCAAAATCCTGCCCCTAAAAAGAAATGAAAAATAATATAATAATATTGGGTTAAAAATCCTAAAAATACAGTAATACTAAGTGGCAGCAAAAAGCTCTTTACCCTATAGTCCTGCTGTTTTACCGCCCGAAGGTGCAAATCCATGCAAAGTAAAATAAATAAAGTAAGCCACTGATACATACGGATAAACATGACTCCTGAAATCACGGCAGGACAAAATCCCCATGCAAGACAGGTTAAAAAAGCTATCAAGCCTGCCTTTTTGCTGAATTTTTCACTTTGCTCCCTGCCGGAGGCCGCCGTATATGCACCATAAGCCAGCAGCAGGTATGAGATTACATAGGCAGTTAAATTTACCCCAATTCCCAGCCATTTGCTAAACAAATCAGGAAACAGGGAACAGGCAGTATGGAAAATATAGTAATAAACCGGAGGGTGCACATCCCATGACTGCATCTGTTTCACCACATCATACCGAAATTCTTCTCCCGAAAGTACCACAAAATCATTTCGAAGCGCATCCTTTTCCATCCACTGTCTATCCTCTACTGACAGTCCTGCCGTTTTATTTGTGGAGTAATAAGTATAAAGTTCATCTTCGTGAAAACCAGCCTTCCGGCTGCCATAATAAAAAAGACAGCCTATCTGCAGAAAAAGCAGTACTCCCATCGCAAGTCCAAATTTAAAATTTATTTTCAAGGCTCTATTCATTCCTTTTTTCCTTTTAATAATTGCAGCATTCTATGTACTTTTCTGACAAATTTAGGCGCAGTGCCAAGAAGCAGCAGATAAGTCTTATTTTTTTTGGTCAGGTAAGGCGACCTGCGCACATCTTTCTTATGCCTCTTTAAATATTCTTTCACCTGACAATAGAATGTATTCTTTTTGTTCATGAAAGAAATAGGAATATGAAGCATATAGTCAAGTCTCTGAAACAGCCCAAAACGCATCGCCTCCGGCAAAAGATCCGGATATTCCTTCTCCACAATTTGATAAACTCTGTCTGCATTTTTCACAATATCTGTAAATACCTGGGGAAACTCATCTTTATTTTTGGTGCGTGTATTGCTTCCATACCGGTAAAAAACATGGTAGTCCTGCCAGGGCATCACTGCAACCGCCGGTATTTTGGGAAGCAGCCTTACAAGCAGATAAAAATCCTCATTCAACTCCCCTTCCGGAAAACGCTCTTCCTTTAATAAAGAAGCGTGAATCAGTTTTGTACAGAAAGAGCAGTCCCCCTTATGGAGCAGCAGTTCCCTCATAAAATGCTGGCAGTCCCAAAGTTCAGGCTCCCCAGGCGGCTGGCAGACATTAGGCAAAAGATTTCCTTTTTCGTCAATCTCATCCCTCGAAGTCTGCACCATAAGCAGATTTTCCTCCACCGCAACCTGCAAAAGTCTTTCATACATTTCCGGCTCTATATAATCGTCACTGTCCACAAAGCCGATAAAATCTCCTCTGGCCTTGGAAATCCCAAAATTCCGCGCAGAGGAAGAACCACCGTTTTCCTTATGAAATACCCGTATTCTCCGATCTTCTAATGCAAACTTTTCCGCCAGAGCTCCGCTGTTATCGGTAGAACCGTCATCCACCAAAATAATTTCCAGATTCCGGTAAGTCTGCCTGCGTATGGAATCCACACACCTTTGCAGCAGATCAACCGTATTATAAACCGGCACGATCACACTGATCCATAACGGTCTTCTTTCTTCTTCCATGACAATCCTCCGTCTGTTTTTCTAAAATTCTTTGCTGCTTATGATCTTGTACATCCGCCCTGGCGCTATCACCCCGGCCGGGCTTAAGGGCCCTTCCCCGGGCGGTGTAAAACTGCCTTCTTTTAGTTCTTTTATCATGCGAAGTAGTTCTTTTGCCGCATAAGGCGCATTCCACAATCGGCTGATCGTCTCATAGGCATTCTCTCCCATCCGCTCTATTTCTTTTGGGTTCTTTAACAGAAATAAAACTGCTTCCTCCATTTTCTCATAGCTTCCGCCAGAATAAATCATGCCATTTTCCCTGTGCCTGATCAAATAAGGAACTGCGCCTGCCTGCACATTAGCCACCACTGCGCATCCGCTATTCATAGCCTCATTTACCACTGCCCCCCAGCCTTCCAAATGGTTGCTGGTGAAGATATGAATCTGACATTTTTCCATAATGGAACGCACTTTCTCCGGCCTTTGGAACCCGTAAAAAGTAAGCTTATCCTCCACATCATATTCCCAGGAAAGACGCTTTAATTCTTCCTCCATCTCTCCGCCGCCAGCCATATGAATGTGAAATTTTGTCATTTCTTTAAGATTTTTAGCCAGTCTGATCATATACTCCGGATGTTTTAAAGGAATGAATCTGCCTGCCCAGACAATATGAATCTGCCCATCTGACAGTTTCATTTTTCTTAGCTGTTCCTTTTCATAATATTTAACCTCCGGAAAATACCCCCATTTAAACATTTTTTCCGGATAAGCATGAATCAGGTGAAAATCAGAAGCCACATATGCCCCTGCACATAATAGATAGGCAGGTTTTTTCCTATACCTGGTATGTTCTTTATACTTGTGAAAAAGCCCCCTTGGGGAAATGGCCTTCCACTGGCCTTCCCTGTAAAGGCGTTCGCTGATGCGTATCGTCAATTTTCCCGCATTTAAACGTTCCTCTACTAAATCCTCGCGCCCGCTCCAGCCTGCAAGCAATACATCACTTTCCATAATCATTTTTCTGCAGGCCGCCTCATTTTCATAAAGGAAAGAAACATAGGGCAGTTCTTCTCCTTCTGTGCTCCATCCCATAGAAAGCCGCTCCTGCTCCATAGGCTGCGTCTGAATAAAGTGGTATTCCTTCCCTAAAAGCTCATAGCAGGCATTTGAAAAAGGAATCTGATGATGATTAATGTAATTTGAAATAAAGGTAACTGTCATTCCCTTTCCCCTATCATTTTATAGATCTCTAATAGTCTTAAATAATTTGCTTCTCCGTCATGGGTAATGCGGGCTCTTTCCGCCGCTTTCATGGAGATTCTCTCTGCAAGGCAGCGTCCGTTTTCATCTTTCCTTCTGTCCCACAAGGCTTCTATTTTTTCTGCCATTGCAGCCACATCTCCTGTGGGAAACAAAAGACCATTTTTCCCGTCCTCAATCAAATCCGGTATCCCTCCTGCATTTGAGGCTGCTGCCGGCACCCCCAAAAGCTGTGCCTCCCCCACCGTGTTAGGGGAATTTTCCAATACGGAAGCGCACACAAACACGCTGGATTTTAAAAACTGCTGTTTCATCTCTTCCGCATTTAGCTTTCCGGCAAGAATCACCTTGTTCTCCAGCTTATATTTTTTAATCAGGGAAAGCAGATATTTTCCATAAGCGGGAAGTTTTATTTTTTCTTTTACCGTACGATGTTCTATCACACTATTTCCTGCCACCGTAAGGATTGCATCGGGATATTTTTGACTTAGTACTGCCAATGCCTCAAGCACAAAATGCATTCCCTTTAAGGGATAATCTCCCTGTCCTAAAAAAATACTGTGTTCCCGGCACTTAGCCAGCTGCCACTGCCCTGTGTAGAATTCCTTCCGCATGGTTTCATTCATGGGGAAATACAGTGCATGGGGATTGATCTTTGCGGTGCCTTCCCTGTCAAACCGGGTTCTTCCGGTAATATTTCCGCATCCGGCTATGGCTTTTTGCTCATGTATCCCCCGTTTCTTAAACTTCTCCTGTTGCTGCCGTATAGAATCCTTTTTCATAAAATCCCGAAAAGTCACTTGGTTTTGCACCTTTTCAGGAATACCTGCCATATAAACCTTTGCAATCTCCCCGCATAATCCCTGTATGCCGATCAGCGTTTTATGAGGATTATGAAAGGCTTTTACCGCAGCCAGGGTATGGGGAAATTCTGTCCCAAAAACATGAATAATATCTGGTTTAAAATCCTCAAATATTTTTTCAAATGTGGTTTCCAGTTCCGGTACATATTTCTCCGGCGTATTTAAGTCTTCTACAAAAGAATAACATTCCACTCCCTGTATGGTTAGCTTTAACTGCCTGTCAAGAGGAAAGCAGATGCCTAAAACAAAAGGAACCTCTTTTCCACATACCTTTTCAAAAATACCAGAAAGCCAGCCTTCCCGGTTGCTATATGGTAAATGAAGTTCCTGCCCTATAGCCGGCAGCATAATATTGCATATCCACAAAACTCTGTTCATAATTAACCCATGTCTTTCTATCTGTGAAGATACAGCATCTTTTTCAAACGATTATAAATTCCTGCTGTCTTTTCATTTTCAGCAATCATTGTGCGCAGCGGAGCAAGTGTAAGACACATAATCAGCTTAAATTTGAAAAGCTGCCCTGCCGGAATATATTTCCGGGTAATTTCTTTATGTTCTTTTTGAGATCTCTTTTTGTTTTCCTTTGTTTCCGAAAAGCCTCCGCCCTCATAATCCACGATCATAAGCTCCGTATAGTGAAAAGCAGGCCTGTCTCCACCTTCCCCGCATCCATCTCCGCTTCGAAAAAAACACCACAAAAACTGCTCATAGTCTGCCCTTACCAGATATTTTGTCTCAAAGGGGTGTCCCTTAACCAGCCTTATGTCATAAAAACAGGCCTGATGGCAGGGCACGTTCCGGTAACATCCAAAAGCGTCTATATGAGGATTGGAAATCACCTGCTGTCCGGTAAGGCGTTCAAAAATGTTTCCATAGAAAATTCCCAGCGTACCTGGATTTTCCTTCTGTTTTATAAACTCCGCCATTTTTTCAAGCACATCTTCCGAATAAAAAATATCCCCGCAGTTTAAAAAATAAAGATACTTTCCGGCTGCTTCCTCCACCGCCTGATTCATGGCATCATAAATTCCGGTGTCCTTTTTTTCCAGAATTCTGATCGTAAGTCCCTTTTTTCCCGCAAGCTTCTTTACATACTCAAGGGAACCATCCTTAGACATCCCATCCTTGATGATTACTTCGCAGTCCCTAAAACTCTGCTTATCTATACTATCCAGAGTCTTTTTCAACTTGTCCCCCGGATTTAAACACACCACAATGATTGAAAAAAACATCTGCTTCATTCCTCCTTAATTCACATCCGAAAGAATCGGCACCATATCATGAAACATAAAAGTTTCATAGGGCAGAATCCGGAGCCCGTCATTTCCGGCTTTCATCAAAATAAATACTGCAAAATACAAAACCGCCGCACCAATTACTCCCACAGTAAACAGCTTCTTCAGGTTTTTATTTTCCACTCCTTTCATTAATGCCGGAAGGAAAAAAATATGGGTGAATGTGAGATAATATCCAATTCTTGAAATAATGGGAAGAAAAGAGCAGCATACATACATTACCAGCGCCCCAAGATTACAGTAAAAATAAAACCGGTTTCTCCTTTTGTCCTTTACAGTGTTTTTATAATATATCAAAGAAAAGATCAAAACAGCCAGACATCTTGCAATATTGACAATGCTGGTTCCCCCTTCTAAATATTCTGTGTCCTCATAGGTAGGATAGAGAAATACCACTACCTTTAAATAAAAGTCCTGCATAAAAAAGAAGGTGGAACAAAATACTGCCGCCAATCCTAACTGCCATTTTTTCCAGGTTAGAGATGCAAGAAAATATAACGGAATCACCACAAGAATGGATTTGTGCAGCGTGGCGCCTAAAAGCACCAGCAAAATGAATTTAAACCACTGCCTTCCAAGCACATAGGGAATGACTGCCACTGCAATTGCCAGTGCCAGATAATATCTTACCGTATTAAAGGACTGAAAATAATACCCAAATGCCATAAATAAAAAGAAGGAAAAACCAAAGGAGTCTGCCTGTCTATAGATGGCAGCCATAAATATTAACACGGTAAAAAACGCAAAAAATGCGAATACCAGCAGATAGTTTTCAAAACCGGAAAGATTATATATTATCCTTACAATCCAATTAAAACCCGCCTCTGTAGGCACAAAAGCATCACAGTTTATCAAATGCATAAACTCCACATATTTTGCATAATCATTTCCCACATTCAGCCTGCATGCAGCAAGTCCAAACAAAAGCAGAAAAACAGATACCAGACAAAGTCTGTTTAGTATCTGCTGTCTGCTGACTATATTTTGTTGTATCTTACAGTGGTTATTTACCATAAGCCCAAGAAAAACTGTAAGCACCGCCACAAAAATATATAAAATCATAGTCCTTAATACCGCTTCTTTCCTTCCCTGATCCCCTGCTTCATCAATTTGTACGCCTTGTTCACAGATATTTCCTTTAACATTTCCTTTTTATGTGCATAAAGAAAACGCAATGAAAAAATCTCCGCCATCCCTCCATATAGATAATGATACAATACGCCTCTGTCTATAAAAAACTTATCCGTATAGCCCTTAAACCAGGTAGATTCCCGATAAGTTTCCTGTCCCAGCTCTCCGGTGTCTGCATAAAGGTGAAGTCCCTTTTTCAGGCAGTCATGTAAAAATAAGCTGTCTTCTCCATTACTATATCTGGCTCCACCGCCAAACAAAAGAGAAAAGCTCACATTTGCCCGGCGTAAGGATTCCGTTCTTGCTGCCACTGCAAAAGTAGGATATCTTCCATAATTATACCAGCGAATTCTTTTTTTCTCCTGATTATAATAGGTTTTCCTTTCCGGATGAACCTTAAAGTTAAAGGTAATCAGATCTGCGTCCGGATTCTTTTGGAATGCATTGCACACGATCCGCTCATAACCTGGATCAAAAACAATATCCTCATCCGAAAACAAACAATATTCATGGTCAGAATGCAGCAGTGCGGTATTCCTGCTAAGTCCCACTCCCCGCTCCGCCATAAAATAACATTTAATTAATTTATCATTATAAGAATACTCCATATAAGCATTCCTGTCACATTGATTCACAATAATGGCATCCGTTTCCAGATTCATCCTGGAAGCTGTTTTTTCCACCTGGGCATTTACCGTTGAAACTAATACCTGCAATTTTGATTTCATTCACATCTTTTCCGCATGCCAACGATCCCGCCGCAGTGCGCCTTTCTGTCTGTTACGCAAAATATCTGTTTAAAAATTCTTCATCAGCCTGGGCAATTATCATTCCAAGCACCTGGCAATCCTGATTTTTCAAAAATGTTAAAATCCGGGAAGTTTTACGACCTGTATCTTTTCCAAAAGGAAGCAGCAGAATCACGCCTCCTGCCTCTCTGATTTTTTTACACCCTTCCTCAGATAACACATTTTCATTAAAAGAAAGAATTTCCCACTCCCCCTTTACTTCCGAGGCACTTTCTTCTCCCTGTATATTCCAGCTAAAATCCCCTTCACTATCCGGCGTGTTATTTCCAATCAGTCCGTCCGGATCCTCTCTGTTCAAAAGCCTTTCAATTTCAAGCTTTCGGGTATCTGCATGATTATCCATATCCAAAACTGCAAAGCTTCTCTTATCTGCCATAAGATAACGAAGACTGGCTTTTAATTCCCTTGCATAAGGCTGAAGCCCTTTTTGATTTCGGGTAAGAATTCCAAGGGCCCTGCAGGCATATTTCTTTTCCAGATCCTCCTGAACATACACAGATTCATCCAGTACATAGCTAAATCCAATAATCAGCATTGCCAAAATTCCAAGAATCACTGCCCCCGTCACACAAGCTTCGGTAGTTCTTTCATCCCAGTATACCCGCTCCGGCGCTCCGGAACGGATCACGGCAATCTGATTCAGTTCTTCGGCATCCCTTGCATATTCCCGAAGCCCGCTTTCCATTGCATTACGAATTTCACGTACAAACTTTTCATTATCTCCCCTTACCGTTATGGTAAGAAGTCTGATATCTGATAAGATTTCCGCAGTAGTTGCCTCCCGTACCTGATCCCTGTCATATCCCGGAAGGCTGCTCATTACTATGTCTAAAATCGGATCCGTATCAATCAGATCATTCCAGGTATACCCATTATAATACTGATACACATCGCCATTTTCATCATTGCCAAAGCTGATATACAGCTTAGAAACGGAAGCATATTCTACAGGCATCTTCATTGAACGCACCACCTGGTAAATAATACCGCCGCAGGTGGCGCCTAAAATGGCAAGCATTACCACAAGCCATATCTTTTTTTGAAGGTACAGCGCCAGTCTTTTTAAGTCCATTCCCCTATTTAAATATTCTTCATTCATTTCCATTTTCATTTTTTAAAGTTTCCTCCGCTTTCAAGGACCTCATTGCTGTTACCTGTGTGCTGTCCACTCCCTCTGTGCTCTCCGGCCTGATCAATATTTTTAATGTCAAAAGCATCAGTTTTAAATCCAGCCAAACGGAATAATTTTCAATATAAAACAAATCCAGCTTTAACTTATCATAAGGCGTAGTGTTATATTTCCCATAAACCTGCGCATAACCTGCCAAACCCGCTTTTACCTTCATTCGAAACACAAACTCGGGCATATCTTCCACATACTGCCTGATAATTTCCGGTCTCTCCGGTCTTGGACCAATAAAAGACATATCTCCTGCCAGAATATTAAATAGCTGGGGCAGCTCGTCAATCCGCACCGCGCGTATAAACTTTCCTATGGGTGTGATTCTGTTGTCATTTTTGGCTGCCAGCCTTGCCACTCCATCCTTTTCCGCATCTACACGCATACTCCTGAATTTCATGATCTTAAATTCCCGGCCGCCCTTCGTGCACCGCACCTGTTTATAAAGTACCGGTCCATTGTCATAACATTTAACTAATATCGCCGTGATCAGCATAAAAGGTGATGTTATTACCAAAAGAATCACCGCACAGACAAGGTCAATCATACGCTTGATCGCTCTTTGCTCGATCTTAAGAGCATATTCCCTTGTCAGGAGTATTGGCGTATCAAACAAATGAAGCTGATCTGAACCTTTAATCAATACATCTGGAATTTTAGGCATCATATAGACTCTGATAAACCTGCTGTAACAGTACTTTAAAAGACGGTTGCGCGTCTGTGTGGGAATATCCCACAGCACTACAGCTCCATAGCCCTTTTCCACCTCTTCCTCAAGCCTTGCAATCCCTTCTTTTACATCAATACACTTTACAATCTTATATTTATCCCTGCGGGATGCAAACTTGTTTAAAATATCATCAATGTTACGCTCTCCATGTATCAGCAGCATTTCCCTTGGCGGAAACACCTTGCGGTAAACGGTGTTGCACAACGCTGTCCATAAGCCTGAAAATAAAACCTGCACAAGCGTCGCCTCTATCAGGCAATCCGGCAAAACCAAATTGTTATTCATAAGAGAAATCTGTCCGTAAGTGATAATATTTACAAACAAAAGAGAAAACATCTGTGATAAAAATACATCTATTGTTTTTAAATATCCTATTTTTAATCCGCCATAGGTATTTGCAAAGAAAAACAGTAAAATAAAATATATGGCAATAATCAGCAGATGACCGTAACGGTAAAATTTTAATCCTCTGTTAAAGTCATTTACAATAGGATAATAATAATTAATCCAGATATATGCATAAATAATCGTCTGTATGAAAAGCCCCATCAGGCTGAGTCCCAGTACGATCACTCTTTTTATTGTTTCCAAACGTCTCACTTTAACCTCCACATATACCGCAGCTTTTCTGCGATATTGCATTAATCATGCTTTCAGAGCCTTCGCAGCGTAGCCCGAACTGCCCAGAAAAACAAATTATAACAACTGTACGGCAAAGAAAGTTTTTCTTCTCTTCTGTACAAATTCCATATTCTTCTAACAGCCTCCAGTTTATTGGAGGATAAGGAGGATGCAGGCCTTCTGTAGACTGCCAGAACCTGGTCAAACCCATATGCGGTAATGCCGGATTTTAATATCTTCCACCAGGTGGCAGTATCCTCGCTTTTCACCATAGGCATTTTAATCAAATCCCTGCCTGTTTTTTGGCTGTCAAAGAGAACTGTTGTCGTAAAAATCACCGTTCTGGACAAGGCTTTCCTGTAAGTAAGTTCTTCCGGCACATGCACAATCTTCCCAGTGCCCCGGGCATTTTCATCACCAAATTCATAAGAGGTGAATACAAATGCCGCCTGCTTTTTTTTCATAAATGCAAGTTCCTTTTCCAGCTTGTCCGGCATCCACAAATCATCTGCATCAAGAAAAGCAATGTATCTTCCTTTTGCAGCATCTATTCCTCTATTTCTGGCGGCTGCCGCACCTTCATTTGTCTTTTTTTCAATCAGACGGATTCTTTCATCATTAACAGAAGCCAGATAATTTTTGACCACTGATAAAGTATCATCCTTTGAATGGTCGTCTACCAGAATTAATTCCCAGCAAATATAAGTCTGGGCACGTACTGAATTTATTGTTTCTTCTATATAAATACCGGCATTATACACCGGCACAATGATGCTGACAAGTTCCTCCGGGTTATTCATTTATATTTCCTCTTTCACAAGATAGATTGGCCTTCTTTTAACCTCCATATACGTCTTTGCCAGATATTGTCCCACAATCCCCAGGCAAAAAAGCTGTACGCCGCTGATCAGGGAAATAATGCAGACCAGTGAGGGCCAGCCGGAAGTAGGATCTCCAAAGACCGCTTTTCTGATAATTGTAAAAATGATAAGGGCAAATGCCGCAATACAAAAAAGTACGCCCATAAAAGCCGCAAATCCAAGAGGTGCTGTAGAAAATGCGGTAATCCCGTCAAGAGAATAGAGAAACAGTTTCCAGAAAGACCATTTGGTTTCTCCCTTTTTCCTCTCTATATTTTCAAATTCAAGCCACTTGGTTTCAAATCCAACCCAGCCAAAAATTCCTTTGCTGAAGCGATTATATTCATGTATGGAAAGAATAGAATCCACTACCTGCCTGGTCATCAGACGATAATCTCTTGCCCCGTCCATAATCTCAGTTTTAGAGATCTTCCTCATAAGCCTGTAGAACATTCTTGCAAAGAAAGACCGGATGGGCGGTTCTCCCTTACGGGTAACCCGTCTGGTTGCCACAGAATCATACCCTTCCTTCAAAAACCCGAACATTTCCGGTAAAAGTGCCGGCGGATCCTGTAAGTCTGCATCCAAAAATACCACATAATCGCCATTTGCTTTTTCGAGCCCCGCATAAATGGCTGCTTCCTTGCCAAAATTCCGTGAAAAAGAAAGCAGATGTACACGTCCATCCTTTTGAATCAGCTTCTTTATTTCAGAAACAGTACCGTCTTTAGAACCGTCGTCAATATACCAAATTTCCAGTTCCACCTCTTTTTCTTTAAAAAAGACTTCATTTTTTATAAATTCATGATAAAAGTCTGCAATATTTTCTTCCTCATTATAACAAGGAACAATTGCACTGAGTAATTTCATGCTTATACCATGTCCTTCCCTAAACCTGCTGACTTTGGGGCGCATTTCTTCATATTTTCCAAACTTCCCCTATATTACCTTATTATTCTATCACACAAAAAAAAATATCACAATTGAGAATCCATGTAAATAAGTACTTTAATACAAAATTCACTTTTTTGAGTATAAACCGTCATCTGTCCGTCATACTTTTTTACTATGCCTTTCACCGACTTAAGCCCAATTCCATGATGCTTTTTTTCTCTCTTATTTGTTAAAAAATCTCCCTCTTCGTTTCTGGCTCTTTCCCCTTTAAAACCATTGTTAATTTCCATAAAAAAAGCTGTTTTATCTGTTCTTATCACCAAACTTATTTTCCTTTTTCCAGAATCCATTCCCTCTGCCGCTTCCATTGCATTATCCATTAAATTTCCTATTAAAATATTTAAGTCAATATGGTCAATAGAAACCTGTCCGGTGATCTGTATTGTTTTCTCCACTTCAATATGCATCTTTTTCGCAGTGTTTAATTTAAAATTAACAATGGAATCAATTCCAATATTTCCCGTATAAATAAATTTTTCCCTGTTTTTTACTGCTCCAACCTGTTTTTGATAATGGGCCATCAAAAGATCATACCGCCCTTTCTCCAGATAGTCCATCTCCAATACACAACTATTTTTCAAATCATGACGTAATTTACTTAAATTACTCCACTGGCTTTCATACGCTTCATAGCTGATACGGACATATTCATTCTGCTGCTTCAAAATTTTATTTTCCCTGTCTGCCAGATCATAAATTTTTATCCGGTAGCGTAAGTAGTACGCCGATAAATTGATTGTTATTAAAACCGGAGCAACAATAATCTGCACTTCTTTGATCAGCCTGCCATTGCTGCCCCATACCATACAGCAAAAAATACAAATAAAAACACTTCCAAGGGTTACAAATATAGCGGCTGCCCATTCTGTTATTTTCGCTCTGCTTTTTTCATTACCTTTCAATAAATGCATTTTGTTCAACCTTATACCTCTGGCAATGCAAAACCGGCGGAACTATAATTCCGCCGGTTAAATCAACTTATACCTACTTGCCTTTTTCTATATTGTTTTTTAATAGTTTATAAACATAATTGTAATTTTTCAAAAATTCAGGGAGCACCTGGATTTCAATATCCGTAAACTCTTCAATGATCGAAGCAATTTCATCATGATATACATCCCGCTTTCCTACCCGGAGACTACCGCATAAAAGCTGATCTACGGAGCAGTTAAGGGCATTGGCGATGTTTACCAGTTTCTCTAGCCCAACCCTGCTTTTGGCATTTTCCACATTACTGATATGTTGAACGGAAAGACCAGCTCTGGAAGCAAGCTCTGCCTGAGGTATATTTAATTCTTCTCTTCTTTTTCTGATTCTAATCCCCAGGTCACGATAATCCAGCTTCACCTGCATACCCCCATATTCTATAGTTAACGTCATTAGAAATGTCGTTTACTATATGTGTAACTAAGACAATATTTTATAAGAAGAAATCCGTTTCGAGAATCAACTATATAAATATTTTATTCTTATAGTTATAATTTACAAAAATATTTAAATTATTTTTCCATAAAACATGCACTTGTGTACACAAGACAACAGACAGGAAATAAATTCCTGCCTGCTAAAAGAATTGTCTTAAAGAAGTGATTTAAGATATGTCATCTCCAACTCCTTTTTCATTATAAATAAAATTATATCTTCTGACGGATTATGTAAAAAACAGCACTGCTATTGTAATATTTAGCACTTTTCTGCCAGTAATTTCATATGATGTCTGCCAATTAAGCACCTTTTTTCCCGGCTGACAGTCAGAATATCTCCATTTCTCATTACAATGTTTTTATAATGGTACTGCTCAATCTGTCTTTCGTTTACCAGATATGATTTATGAATCCTCATGAATTGATGATTATACCCCGCCAGCTTTTCCTCCAGTTCATCCAGCTTTTCATAGAAAACATGCTCTCTTCCATCTTCCATTAAAATCCTGACCATGCGCCTTTCACTTGCAAAGTATAGCACCTGTTTTAAGTTAATGTGAAAGGTAACCCATTTATATTGAAAATAAAAACTTTCATTGTATAAGCTCTGCTCCCGGGCAGCCTTGTCCAGTACTTCATAAATTTTCTGTTTTGCAATAGGTTTTTCCACAAATTGAAAAGGATATACCTGAAACATCTTTTTAAAATAATGTTCATGTCCGGATACAAACACAATACTCACAAACCGGTCTGCCTTCCTTAGCTTTAAAGCTGTTTCCATGCCATTTATTCCATCCAGCTCAATGTCCATAAATACCACTGCAAAATCACCTTTTGCCTCTAAATTCAGAAGCACTTCTTCTCCGCTTCTAAATTTTTCCAATTTTACATTGATCTTTCTCATTTTAGCCCAGTCCATAACAAAATTCCCCAGCGTTTCCACGTAGCACGAAACATCATCACATACACCAATCCTTATCATCCTCTGTCCCTCTCATGCTAAAGAAAAGACCACCCTTGAATAGGTGGTCTCATCTTTTGTATCTTTAAGTAACTATCTGTTCTCTCAATTATGCTAATTTAAATAAAACTTTCCTGCCAGCTTTTTCAATTGTTGTGATTGAGAAGCCAATTCTTGAGATATTCCAGCACTTTCTTTTGAAGTAGCGGAAGTCACCTGAATTGCTTCAGAAATTTGATCAATTCCCAAAGTCACCTGCTCGATATCATCTGTCTGCCCCTCTACAGCCTGCACTACAACACTCATTTTAGCAGTAACATTTCCCGCAATCTCACTGGTCTTATTTAATGATTCCGTAACATTAGCCACCGCTTGATTTCCATCAGCAACAACTGAAATTGATTCCTCTATCAACTCCTTGACAGCTTTAGCCGCTTCATCAGACCTAATTGCTAAGCTGCGTACTTCATCTGCTACTACCGCAAAGCCTTTTCCTGCAGCACCTGCACGTGCTGCTTCAACCGAAGCATTTAATGCTAAAATATTAGTCTGAAGAGCAATTTCTTCAATAGCAGCAATGATTTTGCTGATTTTCTCAGAGGAGCTGGAAATTCTCGTCATAGCTAAATTTAACCCTTTAACATGTTCAACACTAATTTCCAACTGGGCACCTGCCTGATTGACAAATTGACCAGCTTCTGCAGCCGCCGAAGCAGTCTGCCTGGAACTTTCGGAAATTCCGGTAACAGTACATGACAATTCTTGTACTGTTTGTGCCTGCAAATCTGCGGATTCGCTCAAAGAATGCGCCCCATCCGATGTTTGACTTGCACTAGCCGCTACTATTCCTACTGATTGGCTGATCTGAAAAAGAATATCTTTTAAAGAGCTGTGAATGTCCCTCACAGACTGCTCAATCATGCAAAAATCTCCCTGATAAGTCTTGGTAATTTCCTCCCTAAAATCTCCTTCCGCCATCCTTCCTAAATGATGTGAAGCGTCCATCACTACATCTCCCAAACGTGAGACAGTAGTCCCCAGTGCTTTAGTCAGTTCACTTGGCTCACCTCCGGAAGCTATTGCCGGCATCGGAGTATGCAGATCTCCATCAGCCAATTGCCCAGCCGGGTAATACATGCCCGGATTGGCCTGGAAATAGACCGCGCCATCAGCATCGCTACCGGAAAGGAAGCTATTACTACCAAAATCACCACTGCAATCGTATATAAGATACTGCTGTCTAAAGTAGATTTAAACTCCCGCTGACTTGTTTCAATGGCAATACTCCAGTTTTGATTTCCACTAATAGGTGCAAATCCAATAAATTTATTATCTCCATAAAAATTATAACTGCCAAAACCTGTTTCTCCCTGAATCATACGCTGATTTACCTTCAACAATAATAGGTACTTCCAATAAAAAAATCATCTGCTCCCCATCATTCATAATGTCTGATATGTAGGGCTTCATGCTTTCTTTACATTTCTGAAAATATTCTTCTTCTGCATAGTTATAACCGGTAGATGAGAAACCATCAGCATCCATTTTACCAGTGTAAAGAAACCCATTCCGCATTGCAATATCATCTCTGACAGGCACCAGTTCAGGTGCGTCAGGATCTAATTCCTGAAAAATATCGGAAGCTGCTGCTTCCTGCAGAGCCGTCCAGTAATTATCCATCCGTCACTGAACAGCGTTAGCCGCCATTTGAGCAGCCGGACCTACAGTCTTTGCCATAAGGGTATCAATACCACTGGCATTTAATAAGGCAGTAATCACGCCAATCAATATCGAACCGACCAGCACCACCAACAGCATACTAACCAGAATTTTTGCTTTGATTGACTTCATGAATCAATTTCCTCCTAGTTCATTTCTATTTCTTCATTTTATTTGAATACTGATTTCGGTTCTGCTCTCTTTTGCACATTCGCAAAGTGCTGTAAACTCCCTCCTTTCATAGCAAATATAACCGAAACTAAAACAGGGAAAACACAAATGCTTTCCCAAAATGTATTATTATACATAAACATAAAACATATTTTTTGTGTTCATATTACCACAGGATACTTATGACTGCAATACAATAAAATATTCTTGTATTCTGTTTTCCTTTTATGGGTTAAAATACAATTATAGGTTTTATATGATTTAGTTTAAGGAGAAAATAAACATGAATGAAAAGCAATTACAGGAGCTTATTGCCAGACAGCGCAGATTTTACGCATCAGGCGTTACAAAATCTTATAAATACCGCCAAAAGACGCTTGCATCTCTAAAATCTGCTATTCTGCGCCATGAAAAGGAATTATTGGAAGCGCTGAAAAAAGATTTGGGAAAAAGCAAATCAGAAAGTTATATGTGTGAAATCGGCCTGACGCTCTCCGAGCTTAGCTGGATGCAGCGTCACCTAAAAGGTCTGATGCGGGAAAAATCCGTTCCCACACCCCTTTCCCAGTTTGCCGCCCGGAGCTTTCGTTCTCCTTCTCCTTATGGAACCATACTGATTATGAGCCCTTGGAATTATCCCGTGCTTTTAACTTTAGAGCCATTAATTGATGCATTATCCGCCGGTAACACTGTCATTGTAAAACCCAGCGCTTACGCTCCTTACGTTTCTTTGGTGTTACAGGAGTTATTAAAAGAATGCTTTCCTACTGAATATGTAGCTGTGGTGACCGGTGGGCGGAGCGAAAATCAGGCTCTTTTAAATCAGCACTTTGACAAAATATTTTTTACCGGAGGAGAACATGTAGGACGGGAGGTTCTCCGCCATGCGGCAGAACACTTAACCCCTGTTACTTTGGAATTAGGCGGAAAGAGCCCCTGTATTGTAGAAAAGTCTGCCAACATAACACTTGCTGCCAGAAGAATTGTATTTGGGAAGTTTTTAAACTGCGGGCAGACTTGTGTTGCCCCTGACTATGTTTTATGTGATAAATCAATTCAAAAAGAGCTTCTTACAGCCATCCGGCAGGAAATAAAAAGGCAGTTTGGCAAAGAGCCTCTTTTGAATCCCAACTATGGAAAGATAATTAACGAAAAGCATTTTCACAGAATCCTTGGACTGATAAATCCTGAAAAATTAGTCTGTGGAGGAAATTATGACACAGATGCACTCCGTATTGCACCCACTGTTATGAAAAATGTAACCTTTAAAGACGCTGTTATGAGGCAGGAAATCTTCGGTCCTCTCCTTCCTGTTCTTACTTATAAATCAATAAAAGAGGCAGTATATCTAATTGAAAGCCATCCTCACCCGCTGGCTCTCTATGTATTCACAGAAAACCGTGTCCTGTGGAAAAAGCTTTTGTCCTCCTGCCATTTCGGCGGCGGATGTATCAATGATACCATTATTCACCTTGCCACCAGCTCCATGCCCTTTGGCGGTGTAGGCGGAAGCGGTATGGGAAGCTATCATGGCAAAGCCGGCTTTGAAGAGTTCAGCCACACCAGAAGTATTATAGATAAAAAAACCTGGCTAGACCTTCCCATTCGTTATCAGCCCTACAGCAGTTTAAAGCTGTATATGGTCAAAAAATTTCTCAAATAAAAATACATGCGCTTTGGAGTTCACGAAAAAACTGCAGGGACTGATCTTCCCTGCAGTTTTTATGTACTTGCTTCATATAATCTATTAGTCTATACCAGCATTCCTACCGTTAAAACAATATTTAAAATCCAAAGAATCACTGCCACAATTGCACCGATAATACAGAGAATTTTTCCGGCCTTCGCCATGCCCGCCTTGCTGGAGCCAATTCCCATTCTTGCCCTTGAAATACCAACTGCTGCAAGAAGAATACTAATAATAGGACTCCATACAAACAATACACTTAAAATACCAAGTACAAGTCCTGCTGTAGCCGCACCGGTATTATCCACTGTCTTAACAGGAACTGCCTGTGTTACATCCTGTCCTTCCGGAATATCCTGCTGCAGCGCGGTAAACAACTGCTCCAGGCTTGTTTTATAAGGTTTCTTCTGCGCAACTGCCACAAACCCGTCCAAATCCCATTCTTTTCCGGCAGTTCCTTTAAGCCATGCCTCTAAATGTAAAGTTCCATTTACATAAGACCAGTTTAAATACTTATAACCTTCCAGCATGGCATCACCCGCCCTGTAAGCAGGCTCCCCTTTCCAGTCAGACATGGAAAACTGATTTTTCTGAAGATAATCGTTCATCACAAAAGTTACAAATTCCTCCGGTTTGTTTAAAACCAAATCTTTTACAAATCTTGCCATTTCCTTCTCCCCTCATTGTCAAATTTATTTTAATAATAAATTATCATATTATCCTTTAAAAAACAAGAATTCCTGATAAAAATACAGGCAAAAAGTGATTAACAACTTTATTTATTGTTTTGCAAGATTCTTGTATTAAATATCTCTTGGTGATATAATAATTGCATTGCCAACTATAGGAAATAATCATAGTATAAGGAGAAGTGACATGAACCAAAATCAATTTGTATGGCATGACCGTTACAAAATCGGTGTGGATTTTCTTGACAAGGAACATAAGCAGCTTTTTTCAACTATGAATAAACTACTGCAGCTCAGCGACAATGAAGAAAAAAGTGAATGGGTATGCCGGGAAGGTGTTAAATACTTAAAAAATCATACGGAAAAGCATTTTGAACACGAAGAAGCATATATGCAGTCAATTGAATATGAAGAGTATGAAGTACATAAACGTCTCCATGACAATTTCAGATTTGAAACACTGCCTGCACTAGAAGCTGAATTAAAAGAAACCCAGTATTCCGTTGAATCCATCCGGCATTTTCTGGCAGTCTGCATCGGATGGGTGGTTGCACATACCCAGACAGAAGATCTGGCCATTGTAGGAAAAACAAAAAGCAAATGGAAAAATATTTCACATGAAGCAGAAAATGATGCTTTAGAATCTGCCATCCTTCAACTAATTCAGGAAATGTTTCATTTAAAGGCAAAACTGATCAGTGAACAGTACGCTGGTGAAGATTTTGGAAAAATGATCTGCTGTCGTTTTTTCTATAAGGGAGATCAAAAGGAAAAATGGGAAGTCACTCTTATATTTGAAGACAGACTGCTGCTTAAAATTGTAAGCAGGATTTTAAATACAGATTATCCTAAAATTGATGATATGGTAATTAACGTTACCCGCTATCTGTCACGTCAGTTTTTAGAAAAAATCAGGGAGAATTTTCCTGCAATTGCCCTCTTAAAGATGGAAAAAGAGTGCCTTTTGACACATGAGCAGCTTGTAAATTCTTTTGAAAGAGAACAGCCTTCCTGCAGCCTGTTGTTTGATGCAGGGGAAGGATATTTTGCTTTTTGTGCTGCCACCGCTGACTCCATTCGGGAAAAGATTTCCATTAACTCTCAAAATGCTTTAACTGCAGTCAGTGATTATCTGGTGAAAGAAAAAGAAGAAAATGAAAAACGAAAACAAAAAATTCTGGTTGTAGATGATTCCGAGTTTATGAGAAGCAGAATGGTCAAGCTGCTAATATCAGACTATGATCTGATTGAGGCCAGTTCCAGTTTATCCGCCATTCAGAAAATTACCATAAACCGTCCAAATTTGGTTTTATTAGATTATGAAATGCCTGTATGCGACGGAAGACAGGCATTGGAAATGATTCGTTCAGAAAAAGAAATTGCAGACATTCCGGTTATGTTTTTAACCGGCAGGGGCGATCGGGAAAGTATCAAAAAAGTTATTTCCCTAAAGCCGGAAGGTTATCTTTTAAAAACGATGTCTGACGAAGAAATCAAGAAAAGCATTGATGATTTTTTTGCAAAGTCAGTAAAATAACATTAATGAATGAATTTCGTATACCTGCTGCATTAAAAATGCCGCAGGTATTTTTTCCAAAAACCGGCTTGCAAAACATGAATGTATTTGATAAAAACCAGTTATTTTCAACGTCTTTATTTTTGCACAAATTCCTCTTATGTTTTTTGTCTATTATTTTTCTTTATTTGTAACCAAGGATACTTGCATATTTTGCTCCGACCGGTATAATACTAAATATGCCTGTTTTTTATCAGCAATATACAATATATGGGGGTATTAGAATGAATATCATCAAAAGAAGCGGTATGGAGGTTACTTTTGACTCCGGTAAAATAGAAGAAGCAGTAAAAAAAGCCAATGCCAGTGTTCAGGAATCTGACCGCTTAAGCTTAGAGCAAATCAAAACTGTAGTAGATAATGTTACAAATCTTTGCATCGAAATGAAGCGGAGTCCTAACGTGGAAGAAATTCAGGATTTGGTGGAAGAAGAAATCATGAAGCAGCAAACCTATAAGCTTGCTTCAAACTATATTACTTACCGCTACAAGCGGGAGCTTGTCCGCAAGTCCAATTCCACCGATGAGCAGATTTTATCTCTCTTAGAATGCAATAATGAAGAAGTGCTCCAGGAAAATTCCAATAAAAATCCCATTGTCAACAGTGTACAAAGAGATTATATGGCAGGAGAAGTCAGTAAGGATATTACCAAGCGTTTTCTGCTTCCTCCTGACATTGTTGATGCACATGAAAAAGGACTGATTCATTTTCATGATGCCGATTATTTTGCCCAGCACATGCATAACTGCTGCCTGGTAAATTTAGAAGATATGCTTCAGAACGGTACCATTATCAGTGAGGCTATGATTGAACGCCCCCACAGTTTTTCTACTGCCTGCAATATTGCAACTCAGGCCATTGCACAGATTGCAAGCTCCCAATATGGCGGTCAAAGCATCACTTTGTCCCATCTTGCACCTTTTGTTCAGGTAAGCAGGGAAAAATTCCGTCGGGAAGTAAGGGAAGAATTAACTGCCCAGCAAATAGAAGCAACTGATGAGCTGGTCAACAAAATGGCCGAAATGCGGGTTCGCCGGGAAATTAAGCAGGGAGTACAAATGATTCAATATCAGGTAATCACTCTAATGACCACCAACGGACAGGCACCTTTTGTCACTGTGTTTATGTATTTAAATGAAGTGCCTGAGGGACAATTGCGGGATGACCTGGCGCTGATCATAGAAGAAATGCTTCTTGGCCGGATTCAGGGCGTAAAAAATGAGCAGGGAATCTATATTACACCGGCATTTCCAAAGCTTATTTATGTGCTGGAAGAAAACAATATCTTTGAGGATTCCAAATATTGGCATCTTACCCGGCTTGCTGCCCGTTGTACTGCCAAACGTCTGGTACCTGATTATATTTCTGAAAAAATCATTAAAAACCTGAAAGAAGGCAACTGTTATCCCTGTATGGGCTGCCGCTCTTTCTTATCTATCTACAAAGACGAAAATGGCTGCTATAAATTTTACGGAAGGTTCAATCAGGGTGTTGTAACTTTGAATTTAGTGGACGCAGCCTGCTCGTCTGGCGGTGATATGGACAAATTCTGGGATATTTTAGAGGAACGTCTTCTCCTTTGCAGAAGAGCCCTTATGTGCCGGCACGAACGCCTTAAGGGAACCCCTTCCGACGTTGCCCCTATTTTATGGCAAAATGGCGCGCTTGCCCGTCTGAAAAAAGGAGAAACCATAGATAAGCTTCTTTATGGAGGCTACTCTACTATTTCCCTGGGATATGCTGGTTTATGCGAATGCGTCCGCTATATGACCGGAAAATCCCATACAGATCCGGAGGCAACTCCCTTTGCTTTACAAATTATGAATCATTTAAATGATACCTGCAAAAAATGGGAAAAAGAAACGAATATTGGCTTTAGTCTTTATGGCACTCCATTAGAATCCACTACTTACAAATTTTCCAAGTGCCTTCAGAATCGTTTTGGAATTATTCCCGACGTAACTGACAAAAATTATATCACCAACAGCTATCACGTTCATGTGACTGAATCCATCAATGCCTTTGACAAATTAACCTTTGAAGCTCAATTTCAGAAGCTGTCTCCCGGCGGTGCAATCAGCTATGTGGAAGTTCCCAATATGCAGAATAATATAGATGCCGTGCTTGCCGTTATGCAGCATATTTACGATCATATTATGTACGCGGAACTGAATACCAAAAGCGATTATTGCCAGGAATGTGGATATGACGGAGAAATCCGCATTATTGAAGATGAGCACAATAAGCTGGTTTGGGAATGCCCCAAATGTGGAAACAGAGATCAGAACAAAATGAATGTGGCAAGACGTACCTGCGGCTATATTGGCACCCAGTTCTGGAATCAGGGACGCACACAGGAAATCAAAGAGCGGGTGCTGCATTTGTAAGAAAACCATGTGCAGGAAAGGTTGGCGAAATTACATGAAATACGCGGACATAAAATACTATGATATTGCAAACGGGCTGGGAGTTCGAACCAGCCTGTTTGTGTCTGGCTGTACCCACAGGTGCCGGGGATGTTTTAATGAAAACACATGGGATTTTAACTATGGTAATGATTTTACGGAAGAGACGATCCAGGAAATCCTGGAATCTATTTCTCCAAAATATATCAGCGGCCTGACTCTTTTAGGCGGAGAACCTATGGAACCTTCCAATCAAAGAGCGCTTCTTCCACTGCTTGAACAGTTTAAAAAGCGCTTCCCGGAAAAAAACATCTGGTGCTATACCGGATATACCTATGAGACGGATCTTTTATCTCCTGATGGGCGGGCCCACTGCGAAGCAACGGAAGCCTTTCTGTCCTATGTGGATGTACTGGTAGATGGAGAATTTGATCAAAACCAGTATGATATCAGTCTGAAATTCCGTGGCAGTAAAAATCAGCGTATTCTGCAGATTCAAAAAGAAGGCTGCCCACAATTATTTCCACTTTAGCCTCTAGGCCATGCCGCTTTTTTTATATGCATACCCAAACAATACCACTGCTATTAAAAAATTACCTGAAATAATTACTGCATTTTCAGCACTTGCCCCTGTTTTTCCAATTCCGTTTATTAAAATGCTGACCTGTTGTGAATAGGCGATTTTTGCTACTTTTTCAATAGACTCATTAAACGTGGAAAGCATTGGCAAAAAGGCAAAAACTACCATAACCGGCACTGTAAGGGAGGTTGCCGCCATTTGATTTTTGCTGCTTGTGCCTATTGCTGCGCCGATCAGCATGGAAACTAAAACCCCCACCCCAATAATTGTAAGAAAAGATAAAAGCATTTTCCCTTTATAGCCGCCTGAAATACCAATCGCACAGCTTCCCATCATGCAGATTATCCATATGTAGCAGCCTACGCCAATTAAATATTCTGCCGGCTTTACATTTGACATCAAAAGTACCCGAAGGGTATTTTTTTCTTTTTCCTCAGAAATGATTGCCGACATGGCAACCAAAGGCGCCATTCCCACATACATTGCCGCAAACATATTTGCAAAAAAATGTTCCGGCATTCCTTCTATATGGATGGAATATTCCATGATAATTGACATAATCGGAAAAATAAGGAATTCTATAAGAACTGACTTATTTTTCAAAGTATCCTTAATCTGTTTTTGAAAAATCGCAATTATATTTTTCATTTACTCGAATCTCCTTCCTGTAAGCTCCATAAAAACAGTTTCCAGGCTGGGTTCTGTGGAATGAATGGTTTCCACCATTTCCTTTTCCAGATAATCTTTTACCTCATCTGCTGCCATACTCCCATTTGGCAATGCCACATTTCTTCCATCCAAAAGCCTGATCTGCAGCTTGTTTTGATGATTATATCTTAAGCAGATTTCCTTAGGACTTCCATATTCCACAATTTTCCCTTCATTTAAAAGAGCAATATGATCACACAGCTTTGACGCTTCTTCCATATTGTGAGTTGTCAGAAATATGGCCGCGCCTCTTTCCTGTTCTTTTTTGATCAATTGATGAATCATGGATACTGCCTGGGGATCCAGACCGCTGGATGGCTCATCAAGAAAAAGAATTTCCGGCTCATTCATTACCACTCTGGCTAAAGCCAGCCTTCCCCTCATTCCCTTTGAAAGCTTTGATACCGGTTCCCTGGCTGCATCTGCCAGATCCACCTGTCTGAGTACCTCTGATATTCTGCCGCGTGGTACCTGATAAATTTTTGCAAAAAATTTTAAATTATCATAGCAGGACAATCTCTCATACAATCCCAGATTATCCATCATCATTCCCATCTTCCGGTAAACAAAAGGCTCCAGGGCTCCAGTGTCCTGTCCTAATATCATACTTACGCCTTTTGTACATCGGAGCTGTCCTGTCAATATCTTAATGATTGTAGTTTTTCCGGCTCCGGAAGGACCAAGCAGCCCAAAAATCTCGCCGGGAGAAACCTTTAAGTTAACCCCTTTCAATACTTCTTTTCGGTCAAAATTCCTTACAACATCCTGCATTTCAATTACATATTCCATTCTTATCCTTCTCTCCTTCCCCTTCATAGAAAACAGCTTCCTGCTTCTTTAATTTGGCAAGTGCCTCTTCCATTTTTCTGTTTTCCATTTTTTCCTTCCACATTGTCACTACTGTGCTCACCACAAAGCAAAGGCCAAAGCATAAAATGAACATAATCCAGGGCAGCCACATATCTGTAGGAAACCAGTCAAAACACAATACAAAAACCACTATTGTGCTTATTTCTGATAAAACCATGCAGGCAGTCCTCCCTACAATCGGCATCTTTTTAATGATAATATCCGTAAAAAAAATATATCTGATAAATGTAGTTATTACTGCTACTCCCAAAAACTGCATCATCGTTGCTATACTAAGTCCATTACTTCCCAGTGAAAACATGCTGGAAATTTCTTTTGCCTCCTCCCCAAACAAAAAGGTAAAAAAATTCAGCCATGCAATAGAAAATCCAAATATGGAAAATGTCATTGTAACATAATCAAATATTGTTTTTTTCTCTTCCATCTACTTCACCCCCAATTTCTTTCTCAGTTCTTCCGCATATTGTCTGGATACCATAATTTGTTCCCCATTTTCCATAGTTACCTTAATCTTTCTGTTTACATCTGTTTTCAGAGACCTAATATACCGCAACGCCGCCACACAGGATTTACTGGCACGAAAAAATCCGCATTCCTCAAGCTGCTGCTCCAGTTCATACAGTTTAAAACCGGATTCATATACATTTTCCCTGGTATAAACAAAAGTTCTTCTGTCCACGGATTCTAAATAAATCACTTTGGAAACATCAAGAATATAAGTTTCTTCTCCCTTTTTAACCAATAACTGTCTTTCCATCATCCGCAGAGTTGCCAGTACTTTTTCTATTTCCGGCGTCAGCCTGCTGCAGGAAATTACAACTTCTATATCCTTAATTTCCTCTTCCACATTTATTGATATCTTCAATCTCTCACCCCTTTAGTCACTTCTTGTGTTATTGAACATAGCATACCCTTTTCCTGCCTGCAAGATGTCGTAACCTGTTCTGCCAGTTTTTCCACATCAAATGCAAAAAAGTCCCTGTATCAGGAACTTTTCTTCAAGTCTCCATTTGCTGGATTATCAAGAAGTCTGCCTTCTTTGTCAAACCGGGAACCATGACAAGGGCAATCCCATGTGCGCTCTGCCGGATTCCACTTTAAAGCGCAGCCAAGGTGGGGACATCTGGGCTTTGACGGAGTAAGCAGATTGAATACAGCTTCCAATCCATTAACTGCAAGCTGAAGCTTCCATATGCTTCTTGAAGGGGCAAAAATTTTCCCATAGGAATTTTCTTTTTCCAGAATCTGATCTGTTAAAATATGTGCTGCAATCATAGAAGAAGTCATTCCCCACTTATTAAATCCAGTTGCCACAAAGCCATCCGGCATATGCTTTCCATATACCCCAATGTAGGGAATGTGATCAAGCGTCATGCAATCCTGGGCTGCCCATGCATACTTTATTGATGCTTCAGGATAGTATTGGTGCGCAGCCTCCTTTAACTCCTGCCAGCAGCACCCCTTTTTTCCTGTTCTGTGGGAACCTCCTCCTAAAAAAAGTAAATCCTTATAATTTCGAAAAGACATTCCTTTCCTGTTCTCATCAATATAAATTCCCTCTACATCTTCTGCATTTTCCAGTGCAATCACATAAGAGCGGTGCTGATACATTTTTAAAAAGTAAAGTCCATGTTTATTATCAATGGGAAAATGCGTGGCAAATATTACTTTCCTATAAGTGATATTGCCGCTTTCAGTCACTGCAGTATGGTCCTTAAACTCTTTCACAAAGGTATCTTCATAAATAGTAAGTCCCTGAGCTATTTTTGCAGCAAATTTAAGAGGATGAAACTGCGCCTGGTGTTCCATGCAAACCGCCCCCATTGTCTGCATAGGCAGTTTCGGTGTCTCCAAAATTGCGGCATCCCATCCAAGATGCCGGAGCGCATCTGCTTCATCCTCTAATTTTTTTCTATTATCCAGTGAATAAACATAAGAAGTTACTTCTTTGTAATCACAATCTATGCCCCTGCAAAGCTCCCCAAAGCTTTGTACCGCTTTTAAATTTGCCTCCAGGTATCGTTTTGCCCTCTCCTGTCCTGCCTGATGCAGAAGCTCATTATAAATCAGTCCATGTGCCGCTGAAATTTTTGCAGTGGTATTTTGGGTAACTCCGCAGCAGATCTTTTTTCCTTCTACAAGAACATAATCCACTCCTGCCTTCTGCAAAAAATAAGCGCATAAAACACCTGCCATTCCGCCGCCAATAATCAATACATCCGTTTTTATGCTTCCATTCAGCTTTTCAAAATGTGGCATACTGCTTTGCACATTCCAGACAGATTCTCTCTTTTCCACTCTTTCAAACCTCCAAAAATATACCCTGATGAAAGTATTGTGTGCAGATAGGAGAAAAATATGTTTATAATTTTTTATGAAAGAAGTGCATCAGCCAGTTGCTTTAACTGCTCCTCTGACTGCTGGTTTAAGGTTGATTTAATGGTTACCACAGGCTCTAATACGGCGATCTCTTTCATTCCCGAAAGTCCTTCCTTCATTAACTTCCCTGCCATAGGCGCCCAGCTCCCGTTTTCCATCAGTCCAATGGTACGCTTCTGGTAATTTTTTGATTTTAAATGCGCAAGAAAGCTTTCCATACAGGGGAATAAGCCGGCATCATAGGTAGCTGCTGCCAGCACCATTTTGTCATAGCGGAAAGCATCTTCTATTGCCTCTGCCATATCATCTCTCGCCAGATCAAAGCACACCACCTTTTTTACCCCCTTTTCTTCCAATATGGAAGCTAATTTCAAAGCCGCCTGCTTTGTGTTTCCATGAATGGAAGCATAAGCAATCACAATCCCTTCATCTTCCGGTGTATAACTGCTCCATGTCTGGTATTTTTCAAAATAATATGAAAGCCCTTTTCCTCCTGAATTTTCTGATAAAACAGGGCCATGCAGCGGGCATATAGTCTGAATGTCCAAAACAGCCGCTTTTTTAAGCAGTACCTGCACCTGGGCACCATACTTTCCCACAATATTCATATAATACCGTCTTGCCTCACAGGTCCAGTCTTCCTGGGTATCCAACGCTCCGAACTTCCCAAAAGCATCTGCGGAAAAGAGCACCTTTTCTGTTTTATCATAAGTTACCATCACTTCAGGCCAATGCACCATCGGCGCCATTACAAAAGTAAGCACATGCTTTCCCAGAGAAAGTTCTTCTCCTTCTTTCACCACTACACTGCGCCCGCCTAAATCAATTGAAAAAAATTGCGGTATCATGCTAAGCGTTTTTGCATTAGAGACAAGCTGCGCTTTAGGGTATTTTTCAAGAAAATTCTGAATATTTCCTGAATGATCCGGCTCTAAATGATTCACAATCAAATAATCCGGCTCTTTTCCTTCCAAAACTTTTTCCAGATTTTCAAACCATTCTGCTGTTCCCCTCTTGTCCACACTGTCCATAACAGCAATCTTTTCATCCATAATTACATAAGAATTGTAAGATACCCCATTAGGCACCACATATTGACTCTCAAACAAGTCAATCTTCCTGTCATTTACTCCTACGTATTTGATGGTATCGGTTATAATTATATCCTGCATTTTTATCTTCCTCCTTAAAATAATTGCATTTATTTATGTTACATTTCTTATAACTTTCATTTATACGTTTTTGCTGCTCATCCCTGCTGTCTGCAAAAGAAGCTTTTCCACCATTTCTTTCGAAACCACATCATACATATATCTTTGTTCTCCCTGAAACATACTGTAAGATACCCCATTTCTGACTGTAGTTGCATCTCTCTTCCATCCCTTACAGGAACTGTGCACCTGAGTTACCTTTGTCTTTCTTATTAATTCACATACATTATCTGCATTTACACCACTGCCTGCAAGTATTTGTATCCTGTCTTTATAACGTTCCTGCAAAGCCTTCAAAAGTTCCGCTCCCTCCATCGCCTTATCCTTTAAGCCGCTGGTCAGTACCCGGTCAACTCCTGCTTCTATCAATTGTTCCATTACAAAAAAGGGATTCTCCACACAGTCAAATGCCCGATGGAATACTGCTTCTTTTCCGGCATCTTTGATTAGCGCTGTCATACGCTTGTTTTTTTCCTGATCAAGAGAAGCATCTTCCTTAAGACATCCAAAAGCAATTCCGTCGGCACCATTTTTAAGCAGGTCGCTGCATGCTGCCTCCATCTCTGAAAACTCTTCCCATGTATAGCAGAATCCGGCTCCTCTTGGCCGCACCATTGCAACTACCTTCAAAGAAGGCATGTTTTCTTTTACAAGGCACAAGGTTGCTGTGGCCGGCGTCAGACCTCCCAATGCCAGAGCGCTGTTTAACTCAATGCGATGTGCACCTCCCTCAAAAGCCTGCCTGGCATCATAATAGCTGCCACAGCATACTTCAACAATATAATCGGAACGATTCCCGGACATTTCCCCACTCCTTTCCATGTCAGTATAGCTTTTTATCAGTTTCCAAGCTGATAAAGCAATATATCTCCTTCTTTTATTACAATTCCTTCCGTTGGAAGCACTACTGCCCCATTTCTAACAAATGCAATCACATCAATATGGTACCCGTTTTCTATATTTTGTATCGTTTTTCCTGTAAAAGGCCCCGAAGCATCTGCCGTAACACTTACTGTCCCTTTTGTACCACCGGAATTTCTGTTTTTATTTTGAAGCTGTGTATACTGTTCCACGAAACCGGCAGAAATAATACCTGTGGGAATGGCTACAACGCCAACTCCCAATAAGGAAATGACAATTGCCATTCCCCGTCCCAACACGGTAACCGGATAAATATCTCCATACCCCACCGTAAGAATGGTGGAAATGCTCCACCAGATGCCGGAAAAGGAATTGTTAAATACTTCCGGCTGTGCCTCATGTTCTGCGCTGTACATACACAGGGAAGAAGACATCATCAGCACAAAAATAATAAAAACAGAAGAAATGATCTGATTCCTTTTTTCATACAAAACAGAAGTAATCACATGAAAAGAATCATAATAAGCATTGATTCTGAATAAGTGAAAAATTCTTACCACCCGCAGCATCCGAAACACAACGAATCCCGAAAGGAAAAAGAAAGGCAGGATCGTAAGCAGATCAACCATCCCGTCAAAGGAAAAAATAAACTGAAAAACTGCCTTCCCTTTGCTTTTACCCGGATAAAGAAATTCCGCTGTCCAAATCCGCAGAAAATATTCTACACAAAATATAGCCACCGTCACAGTTTCAATTCCTTTAAACACTGTCTCATACTGCTTTAGTGAATCGAAAGTCTCCATAAATAAAACTGCAATATTGGCAAGTATCACCAAAACAATAAAAATATCGAAGGCTCTGCTTATAAAATCCTCCCGCCTGCCAATCTGTATAATATCAAAAATACGCTTTTTTCTTTCTCCCATTCCAATCCTCATAGCTGTCAAAAGCGGTACCTTAATACTGCTCCAACATGTTCTTTTGTATCTAATCGGAAATTCTATTTAAAGTGAAATCATCCACTGTTCCCCAACTTTTCGCATTACACTTCATCCGCACTCCAATAATCAGTTTTCCATCTGTAACCTTAATTTCGGAAATAGAAGGATTCTTCCAGTCTGCCCAGGAAGTTACCATAAAGGAAGCAGTCTGCTCCCCACTGCTGGTAATTGCAAATAATTCAAGCTGAGAATCTTCTGACATATCACCACCCTGCGAATAAACTGACAGCTGATAAGTTCCAGGCTCTAAATCTGTAAGTTCCTGCTCAATGGAAAAATCCATATCAGTATTTTCGGACCAGAAATGAAATGCTGTCTCTCCTGTATAAGCATCATCTGCCTTTACCTGAAAATCCGTAGGGTTACTGCTTCCTTCATAGGAAACTTTCCACATGGAAGTATCGGCATCCTCAAAACCTGAGTTCTGCACATGATTGATCATTTTTACGTCCAGATGACAGGTAGTCTTTGTTCCGTCCTCAAGAAGGCCGCTGATCTCATAAGTGCCTCCATTCTCTGTATCAATGGCGGCAAGCTGTGTTTCATCCCATGTAACGGTCGTCTGTGCATTGACCGAACGGTCATTGTAAATTACGTCAATTGTTTCAGGAAGCTTTATTTCCCCTCCCACATCACAGGAAACATGCACTTCAGGAATAGAATCAATTGCCAGTGGCGCGGTAGCGCCATATTTTAAATACTTAAATACATTCAAAGACGCAAGGGGATGTCCCTCAAAGTCGAACATTGCCTGATTATCCCATGAACAGCCGCCATAATAAAGACCTGCATCCTCCGGATCATAATCAGATGCATAGCTGCTTGCCCAGCCGCTTCCAAACTCCTCCCACAAAGGAGAATTATCTTTATCCGCCGGTCCCACCGGAATCCATGTTCCTTCCCAATAAAATATTCCCAGCACTCCTGCACTATTTGCCGCCGCACAAATATCCCGAATCATGGATGCCTGACTTTGTACCGTGGCAGCATATCCTTCCACTAAATCTTCCACACCGTCAAAGCTGTTGCCGCTGCCATCTCCATCTTCAGAAGTATAGCAATAAGAGGTTTCTGCAATTACCACCTGCTTACCATATTTGTCCTGAATATTTTTTGCAACTGTCTGCATATTTTCATTTGTCCCATCCCAGAATGGATAATAAGATAATGCAAAAATATCATAATCAATATTGTAATTCTGTAAATCGGCAGCAATGCTGTTGATTTTATCCGTTTCTTCTATATTGGTATAATGCAGGGCAACCTGAATCTCTTTTTCATACTTCTCTGCGATTTCCCGCACCGCCCTGCTTCCGGCATCTAAAAGCTTCATCACAGCCGGTGTCTGCGTCTCACCTGACATACCATTGTTAACTTCATTGCCGATCTGAACCATTCCCACATTTACACCGGCATCAAGAATTTCCGAAAGGCTTTCCCTGGTAAATTCATAAAGGGCATCACTTTTTTCATCAGCACTCATACCTTCCCACGCTTTGGGCGCATACTGCCTCTTAGGATCAGCCCAGAAATCGGAATAATGAAAGTCAATGCATACCTTCATACCATACTTGGTCGCCCTTTGTCCAAGTTCAATGGCAGTTGCAACATCATTATTGCCGCCTCCATATCCATTTCCATTTTCATCATAGGGATCATTCCATACCCGGAGGCGGATATAGTTTACTCCGGACTGTGCCAGCGTCATAAACACATCCTGCACTTCCCCTTCATAATTATAATAAACTGCACCGCTTTTTTCATTCACAAGCACAGAAGAAGCGTCCATCCCTCTTATAAAATCATCGGAAATATCCGGAATCGGCTCTATATATATATCTGCTTCCTCCAGACTGTCCGGCAGGGAAAAGCTAACTGTCTGTTCCTCTGCCTCTTCTACTTGTTCTTCTGTTATTTCCTGTTCCTTCGTGGTTGAAACTTCTTTATCTGTTCCACACCCTGCAAGCTCTCCTATGCAAAGGCCAATACTGATACACAGTATCAGTAATTTTGCAACAAATCGTTTCATAGTACAATTCCTCCCAATTTTAAGTTAACCTGCAAAATAACTTATCATGATACCATCATGGTGCAAGTAACCATATAAATTATATACGACATCCCATTCAGATTCAAGATATCTGTATAGGAAAACAAGGAAAGCCATTTTATGACCTCCCTTGCTTTTTACGTGTCACATATTAAATTTCCTATCCTAAAAACTCCTGCCAGAAACTTTGATCAGCAGCAAATTTCCAGTCCGTATCATTTTCATGCTGACGCAAATATTCCATCACCTTATCATATTGATCACTGCTTTTAAAAGCAATAGACCATTCATAACCTTCCTTCTGCCCTGCTTTCCTGCAGAAAATTCCTTCTTCCGTATACCATGTAATATAACGCGCTGCTTCTTTTCCTGCTTCTGACGACGGAAGGGTGCACATTGTTGACTGACTGGTAAGTATTTCTTCTGCTTCCTTGTCCATATCGTTCATGATTTCCGCTTTATTGATCTGCTCTTTAAGTCTCTTTGCATGTTCTTCACGCATCATCTCTTTAAGTGCATCCTCTGCTGAGTCAAACTGCTCAAGTAATCTGTCCCACTCTTTTTCCGAAAAGGCCTGAGCTCCTGTTTGAATCACAGGCTCCGTTTTTCCCTTTTTTACCTTTTCCAATATTTCGTCCATCCTGCTTCTGATCAGCTCCAGATTATCCGCGCCTTCTTCTGCCTGCTCCCACTGCCTGGAAAAAACATCGAATACTGCCAGCAGTTTTTTACAATTTTCATACTGATTATAAGCCTGAGCGTTAAAATATTCACCCATCATGGTACCAATGCATTTTTCCCAGTCAAATTTGTAGCTTAAAAATGCCTTATGCCCGGACAAGTCCTCAATATATCCATTCTCCTGTGCATTGCCCGCATACACCTTTGCCTGATGAAAAGATCCGAAAGTTCCTCCATCGGAAATCCCTATTTTGTCAGAATAACTAAGCAGGGCAAACATTTCAAGGGAAGAAGCATTATTTGGATCTACCTTACTTACATCCACATTATAGACTTCTTTCTTTCCTCCCAAATTAGAAATAACCTGTACGATAGGCTTATCAGGTGTTGAATCCTCCGGCCACAACGCACTCATTCCATAAACATTAGACTCTCCTGGTTCAGGCACCATAGTCAGGCCTAAGAATTCTCCTTTGGAAACATTTTCCGCCTTACTTACTGCATTGCTGGCAGCAAACATCTGCTCTTTGGCCATCTCTTCCTTAGATACGCCAAAAACAGCGCCTGCATAACCCGCTCTTGCGCTGCTTCTGTGCGGGACGTAAGACCTGCCGGCTAAATTTGCTCCAATCTGCATGTTCCTCCTTTCTGCAGTTCCTCTGTCATTCGGAACTGCGCCGCTTTCCAGAAAGGTCCAAGCGGCATATTAGTTTATTTTTTTATCGGCAGAATTAAGCAAAATACTTAGCTGACACTTCCTGATTTCGTTACTCATGCAATATGTTTTATGACAATTTTTCAGTACTAATCAGTACCTTTTCTTTCCATTTACCACTCCTCCAGCGGAAATACATACACACTGCGCGCACGCACTCATCCATTGCAAGACCTACATAGGCCCCTGCCACCATCCATCCTAAATGAATTCCAAAAAACCATGTGCCTCCCACCGCACAAAGATACATAAATACTGCTGCAATCACTGTAGTAAACACAGCATCCCCACTGGTTTTTAATGCATTGCCAAAAACCAGATTCGTAGTCCGTCCGATTTCAAGTAAAATATCTATCGCAAGCAGTCTTCCCACCAACGCGATCATCAAGGAATCCTCTGTAAACATTCTCATTAAAATACCGGAAGATGCTGCAAAGGCGCTTTCCAGTACAGCCGCTGCCACCACTCCAATTACAGCTGCTTTCCTGGTTCCCTTATCACATTCTTCATACTTGCCGGCGCCTATCCTCCATCCTGTCAAAATAGCATTTGCCTGAGCAAGTGCAGCCCCTGCGCAGTATGAAAAATTAGTGATCTGCATGGCATAAGATCTTGCTGTTACATTAATGCCATCCGTATCCATTTGATTTAAAAACCGGATAATCAGTGTCATGGCGAGATTGTATAGTCCCGTCTCTAGTGCAGAAGGCAGACCAATGCTGATGATCTTTCCAAATACTTCTTTGTTTGTGATGCGTTCAGGATCTTTTCCCGCATCCACCAGCAAATGGGAAGCAATTATTACAATCAAAAGATTTAATATTCTGGAAATTACGGTAGCAAGTGCTACACCCATCACTCCCATATGAAAAACAAATAAAAAAACCGCATTTAAAATTAAATTAACCACATTTCCTGCAATTGTGGCAAACAAAGACTGTTTGGTATGCCCAAATGCCCTTAAATAGCTGGAAAAAATAGGAATAAGTGCATTTAAAATACATGATCCGCCGACAATTTTAAGATAAGTGGCCGCATATCCCCGCAGTCTGTCCGCCACTCCAACCATCAAAAGCACATTTTCTGCAAAGCAAAACAAAATAACTGACAATACCACACCGATTACTGCGTTAAATATAAGTCCAAGCTGCCTTGCCTGATAAGCAATACCTTTTCTTCCTGCACCTATGTACTGCGTCATAACTGCAATCATTCCGGAAGATATAATCGAAAACATGATAATAAAAATTCCTATATATGTATTAGCTGTTCCTACAGCACCTACTGCCTGATCTCCCACAGAAGACAACATCATAGTGTCCACCATTCCTGTCAACATAAAGCATAAAATTTCAAGGCAGATCGGCACAAACAACTGTCCTAAAGTTTTTCTTTCACCCTTCATGGATATTCCTCCAATTGATTCCCTCGGTATTTGATTTTACTAATATCATATTTTATCCCTTTACATCTGATAATACTTGCATTTTTTCAGCACGAAATTGCACTATTTCTACTTTATATGGTATGATAATTGTTAAGAAGGAGTGTTGCACCGCAAATAAGCCTTCCGGCAATATGAAAAAGCTTTTGTTTGGAGTGTTTAAATTTATGATGATAGAATTAAAAGAAAATATTCCTCATGGAACAAAGGAATATCCTTACGACCAGTATTTTATCCACAATGTCCGCCACCCATTTCAATTTCCGGTGCATTGGCATGATGAACTTGAAATAATTTATATCAGGCAAGGTACCCTCCATGTCTCCATTGAAGGGCAGGATTATCTTGGTCATAGCGGTTCCATTTTTATGGTTAACCCAAGGGAACTGCATTTCATGGGTTCTGATGACCTGTCCGCTGCCTATTATACCTTATTATTTCCTTTGGAATTTATTTCTTTTCAGACGATGGATGGCTTAGAATCTGACCTGCTTATGCCGCTGCGCAGCGGCCAGCTCCAACTGTCCCGGGAGGTTTCCCTCCCCGGCTTGTCAAAAGAAATTTATGACATTTTAGAAAAAATTGTGCATCTGAATGCCGAAAATGTTTCTCTTCACTGCCAAATAGAAACCCGTCTTCTCCTGCTTAAAGTACTTGATCTGATGGCAGCGCACCACCTGCTGCTTACCACGTCTCTTCCCGGCAGTCAAATTAATCTACAAAGAGAAATGCTTGCCTATATTCAGGAGCATTTCACTGAAAAGCTCTCTTTAAAAGAGCTTTCTTCCAAATTTCATTTATCTGAAAAATATATTTCCCGCTATTTTAAGGAACATTTTAAACTGACTTTTTCAGATTACATCAATCATTTGCGTCTTACCTGCGCAAAAAGGCTCTTAGAGACAACAAAGCTTCCTGTCACAGAAGTTGCATTGTGCGCAGGCTTCCCTAATGTAAGTCATTTTATCCGAATGTTTAAAAGACACTATGGGAGTTCACCTTTAAAATATCGGAATAGTTTTTAAAATCATATTATATCTCTGTGTATTTTAAATTTTTTCCTTTAATTTTTTCTACCGGATATTTTATATTATTTTTTTCAAGCTTATCTGTCATACATTTTCCTAAATCCAAATGATTCATTTGGGCAAATCTTAACAGAAAGAAAAACGTATCTGCAATCTCATCTTCTATATGTTCCTTAATTTGTTTATTTTGGAACATCTCTCTCATTTCCTTTTCTGACTTAAACCGGAAAATATCAAGCAGCTCATTTGCTTCTGTTGAAATACCAATTGCCAAATCCTTAGGATTGTGATACTGATCCCAATCGCGTACCTCACAAAATTTCCGGACCATATCCATTAACTGCCCTATTGTAAATTCATTCATATTATTTATCCTTTGCTTTTTTTAATGCTCTGCGCAATTCCTCGTCACATGCATAAATATATAATCCGTCTATCCCTCTGGTCATTAGCACATTTACTTCATTTCTAATTAATATTTCTCCAAATTTTTTCTTACTCCCATCACTTAAAGTTCTGGCATTTTTAACATTCCTATTTGCACTGCAAGACGGATCAAAAACAATCTTTCCATCTTTGTATTGTACTGAAGGCCCAAGAATTACTCCTGCATAATTTAAATCAAGTCCCTGTATTGTATATGTTGAGCCTACTTCTTTAATTGTATGGCTTTGCTCTGACCATGCAAGTTTCTTATTTTTCCCTTTTTCTATGGAGTTTCCCGGCATCTGTTTATTCCAGGGCATTTTCCATTCTCCTATTGAAACCATCCAATAGTCTGCCATCCTGGGACTCTTTTTTTGAATATATTCCCAATCATAAGTAGATAGCATTCTGGATAACCTGCTATTTTCATTGTTTCCCTTTTTTTCAATTTCCTGCTGCATTTCTCCGGGACTGTCAAATATTTTAATTTCATAATGAGCATCTTCCGGAATTTTATTTATCTGTTGTTTTTTTGTAAATTTATGAATCCATTCAATTACCGGAGCACCTCCACAAATACGAAATTGCTCCGTCAGCTCAATATAATTGTGTTTTCTTTTTGCCTCTTTTTCCAGCTTTTCAATCGCTGCATGCTCCCAATATTGTGTTATACTCAATATCTGATATTGGTCAAATACTGCAACCACCACTCTCGCTCTTTTGAGAATGTCCTCCAATGAGACCGTCCGAAAAATAAGAAAAAATGGCGTCAAAAATACCGCCAGAAACTCGTCTATATGTGACAATCTGGCGGCAGGAGCATTTTTTTCGTGTACTGCCCTGAAGAAACCCCATTTTTAAAAGAAAAAAGCCTGTATCAGGCCATAATCATCTCCATTATCCCGTTTACCCCGAGGAGGTTTACCACCCTTCGGAAATTGTAGGCAAGGAAAGAAAGCCCCATTTCAGCGGCTGCCTTCCGCTTTCCTTTTGTCAGCAGATAACCGGCTCCGTGCCATCTTTTCACAGTTCCGTATGGATGCTCGACCACAGTGTTCCGCTTCCGTAAATGCTGTTGGTTGGGGTAGAACCGCAGGATCACCCATTCGTCCCATGAACTTTCTTCTTCGGATAACGTGATCACTTTGAACCGG
>OFEY01000091.1_pt1 | contig 92762 bp, 78 predicted proteins | sample 1521251 | NCBI WGS metagenome assembly OFEY01 (sample SAMEA3504100, study PRJEB24116) | mouse gut metagenome | biome: mouse gut; feature: mouse-associated habitat; material: faeces | place: Denmark | collected 2011
TCATACTTTACCATGGCCTACGGATGTTCTGAAATCACTTGGCAGTGTAAATGCAACATTGAAAGTAACTTTATCATATTTTATAGAGCCTGGTCCTGGAGAAATTGGATGGAAAGATAAATATCGCTATCCTTCATGTGGATTAAGATTTGATGTAATTAACTCAAATGAGGATATTGAAGATTTTAAGAAACGTATCAATGTAAAAATGCGGGGGGAAGATAAAAAAGACAAAGGCGAGGGTACAAGCGGAAGTAAACACTGGTATTTGGGTTCTGATAATCGTGATGTCGGTTCAATACATTCTGATTATTGCGAACGGGCAGCGGTTGAGTTGTGCGATTGTAAAAATATTGCTGTGTTTCCGGTTATCGGATGGTGGAGGGAACGAAGCTACTTAGGTAAGCATGATAGCAAAATAAGATATTCGCTGATAGTTTCGTTATCTACACCAAAAGTAGACGTGGATTTCTATACTCCTATTATGACAGAAATTGAAAATGCTATTGGAACTGATATTCCTGCAAGTATGGAAAAAAAGAAGAAAGGATAACATTATTATTATTCTAAATACAAGAATGTTTTGTTAAACGAAGTTTAGTTAAAATAATATTCTGTAAGATTTTTACGGAAAGAATCAGACAAAATAGATAGTCATAAGAGCTGAATAATAAGTGTTGATGCATTTCATTATTCAGCTCTTACGATGTAGCTTCAGAATCATAAGCAGCGGAAAATCTGTGCCTATAAAGAGGATCTCGGGAAATATTACAGCATGAAATACGAAATCTTTGAAGCTGAGTATTACTATGTATGCCATGACGGATGGGAATTAAGACATATTTGGACAGAAGCAAGAGAACAGGATGGTTATACACAGACTTTTGAAGCATATGAGTGTGCAGACTGCAGTAGATGTGGGCATAAGATGAAATGTTTATATAAATATAATGCCGAAAAAGATACAGAAAAAAATAAGATCATGAAAGTCAATGAACGCTGGGAAGAACTAAAGGAAGAATCCTATTCCAGCATTTAGAGTGAAAAAGAGATCATGAACCGCCAGATTCGTTCCATACAAACAGAAGGGCACTTTGGGGATATAAAGGAAAACAAAAAATTCCATCGGTTTCATTACTATTCTACAGAAAAAATATATCTCCCGCAGAAGAGTCCACGCTAAAAAGTACGGAATTCTACGGGAGATGTTTTTAGGGGATCGGATTTAAAAAACGTCATTATCCGACAACTCCTTACTCTTATCAAGACCAGTTGTCACATGGTAAAACGTCTAGCTCGTTCATACTTGGAATCGGTCATAACTCGAAGGTTACAATTTGAAAATTTACTTTCCAACCGATTAGTCAATGCCTGCATATTTAACCTAGTAAGGGGATCCGACTTTAATTCAATTTCAATTTGATGTTCCTGATATGTTTTACCATTTCCGCAATTCGTATAGTTTACCGAGTCAAAAGCCAGTTCATATTTTTCTAATGCTTGGTCTGAGTCATAGTTATTTCCCTGTTTTTGGAAGAGACATTTTACGCGCTCATTTTTGATTACCATTGTCTCGCTCAATTCCTCAAATTTCACTATATCCTTCAGGTATCGTGCGATAAATTCCCGACATTCAAGGCAGCAATATATTTTTTCTTCTTGGGAAAGATCCGCGTTCTTAAGGGGGGCAGCATATTCATAACGCTCTACCTGCCCCAGCCCTCCGCTGGAACAACTTCCTTCTACGGGTTTTTTGCATGTAATTTCCGCACGATTTCCTTTAATACGGATACGTAAGGAACAGTGTCCCCTCAGCAGTTTGTTATCCAGAGTATCCAGGTAGTAATCTGTTTGAGTAACAGCCTGCGGCGGTTCTTCCGGTTTTTTTTGTGAGTAGCTGTATCCTTCCTCCTCAAAAAAAGCAATAAAATCATTCTTAATTTTTTCCCAGTCACAATCATAAGAGACATGATATTTTTTTTCAATTTCGATACAGTTTCTGGCTTGATTCCGTTCAAACAATTTTTTCACCTCTTCCTTTATTTCCTTGATTTTACTTGTTCTTTCCTTCTCTGAAAAGGAGAAAACATTCGTTTCATTCAAATATAATTCCAGCATTTCTGAATTATAGTAAATTGCGGAAACCGCGGATTTCGGATCGCCGACTCCCCGGCTGCTTGATGATGGGAATGCCCGGATTAAGTTCGAGCAATCGGATATTTCTACCAAGCGTCCACTATTTTCAAGGATATATATGTTATCCGCATTCGTCTTATAAAGCTGAGGGTATTCTACCCTGAGGATTAGAAATGGGAATAGCTTTATCCATTCATCCAGCTTTTTTTCTGAATGATTTTTAGTATATTCCTTTGACATGTATGGCTCGAGGATGGAAAACAACTCACTTTTGAAAAATTGGATTGTCGCCGGCTGCACATCCGCAAATTCATACTGATGATATCCTTTTCGATAGATCAGGCATTGGCACAGCTTCTGAAGAATCCGAGTATGTTCACCGGTTAAGTTGGCCCAGCCTTTAACCGCCCCCATAATTACATAATCATCTAAAGAAAGAAAATCTTTAACTCCCATAAACGGCTGCTGAAGCGCTGCCTTAAAACCAGCAGGTAAATCCGAGATTTTCAGCATATCATGGTCATAAAGCTCATATACACATTGAATAATTTTTTTAAGCAGCTCCTCCGTCAGCATTTTAAATGGTTTCAGGTAAACATTCCGATACATTTGATATCTTGCATATAAATATCCTTCCACATCAGGAAGGTTTTTTTCTGCAATACATACGACTGCCTTGCCGTCTTCTAAAACTCCAATGCGAAAACCGCTAATAATCCGGTCAATGTCGATTAATCCGTAAGAAAAACCGGTAGATATCGAGTCTCTTCTCAGATAATCAAGGCGGTCCGCATCCAGCTGGCTGGAGATCAAGGAATGAAAAATATTGCTTAATTTTATTTCTTCAGAGGAAAAAAACAAACTGTTTTTCTGGTGCATAAGGATCAGATCAGATACTTTTTCTGGGCTTCCCTCGCCAAACTGTTCTCTGATAACATTATATAATCCATCCTCTCCTTTGTCGTTAATAATATCGATAGTCCATTTTTCATGGGGAATCTTTTTGGCATTGCGCATAACATCTTCTAATGCGTGGGAAAAAGGGGTATGTCCTAAATCATGTAAAAGAGCGGCAACTAAAAGTAAATCTTTTTCATTTTGTTTGATGTAATCAGACAACCCTAATTCCTGAAAATAATTTTCAAAATGTGTGATAATCTGCTGCATCACATAAAATGTACCTAGGGAATGGGCAAAACGCGTGTGATCAGCACCGGGAAAAGCGTACTGAGCCGTTGCTAATTGCCGAACGCGCCGAAGTCGCTGAAACGCATAAGAATCAATAATCGGCAAAAATTTTTGTGGGATTAAAATGTCCCCATGTACACTATCACGGATGCGGATTCCTCCATAATTTGTACCATAACTTGCTGAGATGTATTCATCTTGTCTCATATTTGCAAATCCTCCGTCTTAGAATCTTTCTCCTGTTTCTCTGCTGGAGCACCTATATATGAATCTTTGCGATTTTTTTCGCTTTTGATCCAATCATTCAGTGTCTTTCTCAAAAATCCCATAAATTCTGGAATATTCAGATTTAGTCCCTCTTTTACGGCCTCATCATCAAGCCGATAATAGAGATAAAAATAACTGTGTTCATCTGCGGGATTTGTTTTAAGTCCAATGTCTTTTAAAGTGACAACCCGATTTTTCCAGATAACATAAGTGCTGTCGTCGCTTAACTGTTTATGTTTTATTCTCTGAGGAACATAAACCAATATATCCAGCTTAAACCGTTCTCTGGCGCTTTGCCAGAATTCCTTTAAAATAGGAGTAAGCGAATAGGTTTCTTGCTCAGAAAAATAAGTGTACATTGAAACATTATCATGATTTGACGGAGCAGTGATATTATTAAAAAAGCTTTCGATCCAGGATTGAGAGTAATCCGTATTTTGTATCTTTACCTTCCGTTTTTGAAACCAATCATTCTCCCAACCTTGCATATAAAAATGAAATTCCGCATGAGATTTCCACATGGGAACAAGATAGTTCCGCGATTCATACTGCTCGATAGCATAAAATAAATCACGATGACATTTTTTCTGCTCGTCAGTTGCATTCTGTGCTAAGCTGTGGTACATACTACGTAGATCAGAATCGCTGGTTCGAAAATAATTACGGCCATGTACTACTTTTGGATCTTTCATGCCTAATAACGCATTCATCGTAGGCATGCCGTATTTCCGAATGTCATTGTGGAGAGTAATTTCCCGCCGTAGCTTCTGATATATGTTTTTCTCTAACACGGATAACTCTGTCGCATCAGCAGAGAAATCATTTAATTGATTAATGGCATCGATGACCCGTTCGATGCTGGCACATGCTTTTTCTTCGTCTGGCATCGGATGGGCAATGGGAATGGGACGGCAAAGTATAATAAGAGCGTGCAGCAATGTATCAAATATTTCCCAATCCCCTTCTTTTTTAAGAGCAGGAAGTGTTTCTGGCAGTTCTCCTTCAATCGTTCCCCGCTTATCATTATCAGGTTTTAAATTGTCTCTAGAAGGATTTAAACATTGTTCCACCTGCGCCTGAATTTTTTGAGAGGTTAAACGCTTCTTCGCATCAGAAAGCTCTTTCTGGGCAATTTTTAATGTTTCATCTGCCCTAAGGTAGCTTGTACATTCATCCCCTTGTCCTTTAAACCGTTCGTGGAAATCGATAAAGTCATCAGTTTTTCGGCACAGTTCCAAGTATTCCTCTTCTACACAAAAATCCGCATATTTTGCTAACAGAAATACATTCAAAAAATTATTAAAATATGTGGTGGCATGATGAGAATAAATCCATCGCGACTCAAAATTCGAGGCATCTAGGGCGCCCTGGATAACACTCAGGGCACTTTTATGATAGGCTGGAAAAATTCTCAAATCCCCCTTTTGAATACGTTTTTGCAGATCATCTTCTTTTCGATTGGAAGAAAGCTGATTTCCCACAAAAATCGTACCAGTTAATCTTCCGCTCAGATTTTTGCTGTAGAGATATAACTGAGTGCCCTCTTTTAAATCAGGATTCCGAGGTCTAATCTCCAACTTCCCATAATATAATTCCAGATTCACACTGCTTTCTTCCCGAATATGGATAACCCGAACTTGTTTACTGCTACTGTGTTCGTCGTCTTCCCATATACTTCCAGTTATCTTCAGCCCTAGTTTATCTGTTGCTTCTTCCTGTTTTGCAGTTCCTGGCGTTTCCATTCCTGACCAGATAAGAACCAATGTAGCGCTGCCGCTGATGGTCATAGAGAGGGGATCCGCTTCCATGACAGGACTTGAAATAAAATGTTTCAGGCAAACGGAATAGTCAAATGTTTCTCCTTCCAGCGCTAAATCATTATGCTTATAAGCGAGAGCAACCGTATTTGATTTTAGAAGTCGCTCATAATCGACCTGGGCACTTTTATAGCCCGACGCACTAGCATCCCGGATACTGTAATCAATATTATCCGCATCAATGGTTCCATTTAGTAAACCGATGACGCAGTTACGTAGCGGAAAAATAATTTTTTCAAATCCACTTTCCTTGCCTTTAAAGGTGGAGGCTGAATTATATTTACAGCCGATAATCATTCTGGCCATAAATTCCAAATCTGATAAAAATTCTTCCTCTGTGTAATTGTTTTCATATGGTTTCAATAAAACGGTTTCTTCAAAATACCGCATTTGATCTGTAATCAGATTCCATAAAACATCCTTATATCCATCAGCACCTTCGGTCACGATCAAGCAGGCGCTCATTCTTTCATGAGGAGCGCCATAAACTTCATTGCGCGAAACCTCGGTTTCTTTGTTCCTTTTTATAAAACAATCTTTAAAATTGCCAATTTTGTCAAAGGTTTCGATCAAATTTGCATTAACCGATTTATTCAAAAAATCAGCATCGTCTGTTCCGGTATTCTCATTAGTAACATCGTAAAGAAATTCCAAACTGTGAGACAGAGGAGAATGACCGCAGTCATGAAGGAGACAGGCCGTTTCAAAAAGAAAACGCCATCGATTCCATATGCGTTCACAGTCTTCTCTGTCATGTGCTACTTTATAATATATTTCATCTCGATGTTGTTTTTTTACATTTTGCTGAAAATTGTGAAATGCCAGTTTTCCCAAATGGTATACGCCAACAGAATGGCAAAATCGGTTATGTGTGGCTCCTGGGTATAGTGCTTCCATTCCAGTCTGTGCCACATCGCGCAGACGCTGAAAAATTTTATGATCAATCAAAGTATGAGTAACCGCTTTCGGTACACTGATGTATCCTAAAACAGAATCTTTAAAAACTGTTTGGTTATCCCAATCATAGAGAACTCTCTGGCGGTTAGCGTTAATATTTTTCATTTGTATTTTTCTCCATATATAAATAAAGTTACCCATCTGGCATCAGTAAAAACTGTATCAGATGGGCTTGAAAATTTATAAACGACACAGACAAAGAGTTACATTACTGCGGTAAACTCTTTCTCAAGAGTTTCCAAGTATTCATATGTTATATTTTCAATATAATAACATACACCTTGGGAATAAACCGCATTAAAATAATCTAGATTCGGACGAAACCCTCCAGATTCCACAACTGTTTCTCCCTTCTTATCATTGGATAACTGATAAAGTTCAGGGTACTGAGAAATACAGTCACGAATCGCTTGTTCTGAAAGATTTGTCGTCAGATAGGTAGGAAATCTTTCAGATAGAAAACGTAAATATCCATTGACATTACTCACAGAGTAACTAATAGGATATTTCTTAGATCTGGCAAACAAATTCGCCAACAATACTTCTGTATTGATTCGGTAACAACACATATTTGGGCTCGCTCCATTTCGTTTGATTATTAGGATTTAACACATATTTTCATCAATGCTATCAATGCTCATGCATCTGGAAAATTCAAACATTCGTTTAATCATGAATAAAAAAACTCCCTTTTATCCGAGAACAGCAGGGCACAAATTTTGCGAAACATACTCTCTTCATTCTGACAATGAAACAATTAGTTTAGCATTTATAGATAACTAGCAATAGTATTCTGAATATTGATGGACTGATATCATTATTTGTTGAATTTTCAAAGTTCATAATTCATAAACAAGCCTTAATGAAAAATATAGTATCCCCTTTATTATTATATGGGCAGAGCTGCTACCTGTCAAGCGTTGTTTCCTTGCTCTGCTATGGACTTCAGCGGACTTATAGTCTTTTCCCAGCAGTCGCAGATATACACCATCCATTTTTTCAAAAAGTACTTTAATCTCACATCTTCCGTCTGCTCCCTCTGCATGCCTCTGTTTTATCTGCAGTTTTTCTTTCTCACTGACACGCTCTCTAACCTTCTGCATCAGCTTTTAGGTGCCTCCATGGCTGATCCTCTGACCGCTTGTGCTTGAAATGATTCTGCCATCACACGGTACGGATTTTCTGTCAAGCAGGAGGCAATCTTTTCTACAAGGTTTGTTGAAATCCGACCTATCTTATCCTTTTTCACTGTTTCATCCAGCAGATATACAAATGCCCTATGCCCTTCTTCATCCATTGTCTGATATATATGCCTGTCATAGATAACATCTCCATAAACAGTCTTTATTGTAGTGGTCCGGATTCCTTTATCCCTGTAATGGCTGCGATTACATCCTGCATGAAGCTTCTTAATCATAATTTTCCAATATAATCTGTGTCATTTCCACAACTTTTTCACACACATATGCAAGAATTTTCTGTTCTAACTCCTTGAATGTTACCAGATTTGATTTCATCATACAGTCTTCTTTGATTTAATGCCGCCATCAACATCATAAAGAAAAACTGTATGGTTGGGAAGTAGGGATTTTCATCTCTGCTTCCCTTTTGTTTGCACAAATATTTCTTGTCGCCTTTTTTGCCAATAAAAATTATACATTAACCTTTATCTGTATTCATTCCGGTCATATAGATTTTCACCTTAATAAATCTCTGTCTGTCCGATCATACCGTAAATGCCCCTGTATTACTCCCGCATGGTTCAAAATTTGGATGAAAGCTTTGCTTTGGTTCTCCAACGCCTTTTGATATCCGACCTCTGTCAGAAACAGCCTCATCCGTTTGCCTTTATCTCCTACAGGGGATTCGCTCGAAAGCACATCAAACACAATCATATGCGTTACCTCCGAGTCAAAGCGTTCCAGTGCCATGATGTCATGCCCTTCCAGTTTTTGGGCGCCGGATTCCTGCCGGGCCACAGCGATCATCTCTCCGATAGTTCTCGCTTTCCAGGGCAGGTGATAGTTTTTATGAATGTCACAGATCAGCTCCCTGCAGTCATTCTCCGAAAGTTCACGGAGTTTTTTTAACAGATTTTCAGCAATGTTTCTTTTGTTACTGTCATGGGTATACCGGCAGAATATAGCAATCTCCTGTATCGCATCATATCGGTGGCAGCCTTCCAGCTGGAATACCATCCTTTTTTCATCCTCAGTCAATGTTATCATATATTTCCTCCATTCCGGCCTGATTGCCTGTAAATGTTATTTAACCGTTTATTCCTGTTCTCCGGCATCCTTATCGTCCGGAAAGAACTTTTCCAGAATCTCAATACTGTCCTTAGACGTATACCCCCACAGGATAGAACTGAGTGCGTCAATAGCCTCTCGTCTTCTGCGGTAATAGGTGCGGAAGCTGATATCCCGGATATGAGGGCGCAGTTTCTCTATAATCTCTTCCACATTCCGCAGCTGTTGTGGAGAGAGGAAGGTGTAATACAGCAGCCAGTAATAATTTTCTCCATTCTTGTGTTTGGTACGGAGCAGGTCGATAGAAGTATCCAGGAGTTTCAGCATCCGATGGCTTCGTTCGATACATTTGGCATGGTGTTCGATACTGCGGTCTGACAGATCTATCCCTGCCACATAGACAGACTCCAGAAAATCCTCAATGGAACTCCCATATTCGATCTCAAACCGGTTTCGTACCTGCTGGACGGACAGTTCCAGGCTCCACACTACATCCCGGTATTTCTTTAACAGTTTCCAGGTATCATGGTACAGCGGGTTATCGGCAATGTTCATTTCTTCCTGATTCTTTTTCATGCCCTGGCACCTCCTTCTCTGTCCTTTTCGGTGGGAGAGAGCGTCAGTTCAAAGGTGCAGACCGGCTTATCCTCCCCGCAGGATACAGTCATTCCAAACCGTACAGTCCCCTTCAGTATGTGGGATATATACTCTTCCCTGCAGGCGTCTGATAAAGGATATAACTTATATATGGATTTGGGACACCGGAAACAGGAAATGCCCTGTGCATCAAGGACTTGCGCCATTTTTGTGATGACAGTTTCCATGTTCGATTTTGAAACGCTGGATAATTCCTCTGAAACGCATACCTCATGCTCTGTAAAGGCGGAATCTGCCTGCGGATCTGTTTTATCCATTTCATCCGGCAGTGTAAGATTGATTTTCAGAACCATGGCAACCTCCTCCTTGTCAACAAGGACATCTGATATCTGGAACATGGTGGAAAGGTAGCTGTGCAGATAGATCACGCTGCCCGTTCTTCCGGGGAATGACATTAAGGAAATATAGTCCATGTCAGCAAGCTTTTTCAGCACACGCCCCGTTGTGGCTTTGGAGATGCCCCAGCGGACAGCCATTTCGCTGTAAGCTACCAGCGGGGAGCCGGTGCCGTTGCGGAAATAGACAACCGGGCCGATCTCTGAACCCTGCACCTGGCTGTCATTGTAGACAGCGGACATCCACAAGTCCAGCAGGATATCCATTTCGGAGCATCGGTCAGCGCTGACCAGTTCTGTTGCAACCACAGTGGGCATAAAGAAAAAGCCCGTATCTTTTTGACAGGGGCAGTTGTAGTCCAACACGGTATTATGCTTTTTCCAGTCGCGGATCTTGTATTTGATTACTTTCCCACGGTCAAGGAAAAGATAGGAGATAAGATGGCGTTTCTGCAGCTCATCCAGGATGGAAACGGCCTGGCACTGAAAGCGGGTACGGAACCATGCAGTCAGTTCCTTCACGGTACAGATCCACTCACCGGGGTATACCGTATAGCCGATACCGTCTATGCGAAGATAAGAAGTACGGAAATTTGCATAGTTGCAAAGTACCGTATAATAAAAAAGACCGGAGCCCCCGCTTGTGCGAATGCTTCGGTCTGCCATTAAGTTCTGGATAAACTGCCGGTAGATCCGGCAGCGTGGATAGTCCACTATCTGTTTGATTTCTAACTGGTATGATTGCATAATTTTTTCTCCTTAAAAGGGCAAAATAAGCAGGTAGGTTCGAAAATGCAAAGTGAACGTAAAAGTTTCACTTGTACCTTCATTGAAAAACTGCTAATATTTTGCTAATACGACTACGAAAATCATACCGCTTCGAGGTGGACGTAGGTACTCTCAGGTGGAAATGAAAGGTTCAAAAGTATTGATTTTATTGGACTTGGAGATACCACAAGGATTAGGCTGAACCTGCGTGGAAATAGCCCTTTTAACTCCTAAGCGGAAGGCCAGCGGTTCGAATCCGCTCAGGAACGCTCGGGAAAATAGTCAAACCCTTCGATTGAAAGGTGTTTGGCTATTTTTTATAATTCTTGAGATTTCTTTGAGATTTATATGTTATGATGGTAAAATTCCGGGGAAAGGAAGTCAGAACATGAAGCCCACTTTCCATGCCAGAGATATCGGCAGACAAACTGGGACAGGTATTTCCTAATACAATAATTGCCACAGAAATTTTGTGTCTGTGTATGGCGGGAATTCCCGCAGGTATGCTGCTTGGCGCTTTGTCCGCAAAGGGGACTCCGGCAGCGGCCTTAAACCAGCTCTCGCCGGAAATGTTCCTGGCGGGAGACAGCGAACAGCTCCGGATATTGATTGATGCAAACAATACGGGAAAATGGGGGTATCTTCTGATCAGCGTTTTCATAACACTTCTGTTTTCCTTTCTGGCTGCAGCCCCGGTGGCCCGGTTTGCGGCCAGGGTTTCTCCTGTCAGGGCCATGTCGGAAACCGGCTCGCAGGTGAAGCACAGAAAGCGGAGTACCGGAAAGATCCGCAGATTTGAACGGTATTACGCCAGACAGAATCTGAGCCGGAGCAAGGGGCGGACAGCGGAGACAGTACTGTCTCTGGTCATGAGCATTACGGTTTTTATCACCCTGCAGAGCTTTTTATCTCTGCTTGACGTATCCGGTTTCCTGTCAGAACACCCTGGCTACTATTCCATTGTCAATCAGTATGAAGGTATTTCCCCAAAGGAACTTCAGGAAATGGAAGCAGCTGAAAAGGTAGCCCAGGTGGCTTTTCTCTGCTTGGAATAATTGGTGCAACCATGCTTCTGTCAAGCGACTACGCCTTTTTTATCCTGACTCCCCACAGAAATCTTCCTTCCCCTTCCAATCGCCACAGAGCCGATCACAAAAGCCGCCGTATACAGACCGATAGCCATAATAAACGCCCCTTTATAGCTTCCGCCCTTATCGTAAAACAGGCCGATGGAAGAAAAACTGAACGCCCCGATCAGGCTGTTTCCCATCATCATCAGCGACCAGATGGAAGAATAGTCTCTGCTTCCCAGAACCGTCCTTGCGATGAGCGGACACTGCACGGTATACATGCTGCCTCCAAATCCGATAATCAGGGCCGCCGGAATGCAAAGTATGGGCCTTTGTATGCTCAAAATCATACATCCATATCCAAGCAGGATACAGAGCGCCCCATAGGCAAGTCCCGCTTTCGCCCCAAATTTATCGTTGATAACGCCGAGCACCATGCTGCTTACGATACAGCCGACGCTCATGCACATGGCCGCCCGGGCGCCGAAGGCTATGCTCTGACCGATCTCCATTGTCGCAAACGTCGCTATGTACTGCTGTACGCCGCATCCCACGCTGTAGCACATGCAGGTAAGCCACACGATATAAAACACCGGCCTGCGCACCGCCTCCTTTTTGGTCAGTCCCCATTCTGAAACCGCGACCGCCGCTTCCGTCTTCTCCCCCGCGCCGTAAGGCTCACACCCCACCTGCGCCGGACTTTTTACAAAGATAAACATGGCCGGTACTGACAGGATTAACGCCATGACAGCTATGATGATATAGGTCATTCGCCAGCCGCAGCGAACGATCAGCTCCGCTGTCAGCAGACTGTAGAGGATCGTCGCGATGTTCTCCGCCGCAATAATGATCCCCAGCACGGTGCCTGCTTTTTTTTCAAACCACATATTGACCACCATTGGCACCGCGACAAAGCCCGTAAAAGCGGAGCCGATCCCAATGATCGCGCCGGATATGTAAAACATCGGCACCGTTCGATAAACCCCCATCAGCGCAACGCCGATCACCTGCGCCAGGGATGCCACCCCCATCACGATACCGATCTTTTTCCGATTCAGAATCTTTGACGCCGGGGAATACATAAATGCCATCGCTGCCGCCTCAATACTGACTACCATCGTAAACTGGCTGACGCTGCACCCTAAATCCTGTACCACCGGCGTGACAAAATTACCGGCAATACAGTACACAACGCCGCCCACGCCGATCTTCAGAAAAATACAGCTGATAAAAACGATCCACGCATAATGCAATTTTCCCTGTCTTTTCATAATCTCCTCCATTCCGCCGTCTTTCACGCTCTCTCAACAACCGGCCAAATCCTCTTTTGTCTGCCGATACATTTTAACTTTCCGTCTCTCCCTTGATCGCATCCGACATAAACGGACTGCTTCTGGGTTTGATATTCGGCGCTCTCCTGCCGATGGCCGCCCGGGCGTACTCAATATCTTCCTCCGCTTCCCCGGCGTCAAAACACCCGATGCACACCATATCCTGTTCTCTGATCGTATTATAAGAGAAGTTCAGCCCCACAAAAGGCGTTGTCCTTCCCGCAGCACAGGGTTTGATCGTGATCACCGGTTTCTTCGCATTGTGGATCGTCTTCACCACGCTTTCGATCTCCACCTGCATCAAAAAGCCCATACAGTTATAGATCTGAATATAGGTTTCCACATCATACCCGTTTAAATCAGCGTACTGTATCACTTCCGGCATATGGGCCGAAAGTCCCGGTATCATACCCGCCGCCCGGATCATATACAGATAATCGGGCAGCCTGTCCATGGTCTTTTTGTTTTTGTTGATCAACTGTTCCACACAGGAATGCAACGGAAGGCAGAACGTGGCTCCCCTTTTTGCACATTCTTTAATGATCTGTTCCGATTCCCGGCGCGCCATCGCCGTATCATCCACATTCAAAACCGGCTCATCCATCATGATCATGGTCTTTCCCGTGCGTTCTTCCGCCAGCCTCACAGCCTTTAGCAAATGTTTATCCACATCAAACAATCCCAGACAGGCATTGACATCCTCTTTCAAAAAAGTTTCAAAAACAGCCGCCGTGCTTTCCGGCGCGTGGTGTTTTCTCAGGATCTGTTCATCTTTCGACGGTGTTGTATGGCTGAAACCGGAGATCCAGTTACAGCCTATGATAAGGCGCGGAAGCGATATCCCTGCCACTTCCGTGCGCGGAAAATTGTTATGTTTATTCATCTGCACTCCCTATTCTGCTATTTACAGAAAAGCCGTTTCCCTTCAGACGCTGTTATTCTTCGTGAACCGGCTTTTATAAATTATATGCTCTGCTTCAGTCACTCAATATGTATACTGATATTCCGTCCTGCTGCCATAAATGTTCCTTTCATACCTGTATAACCGGACCAACAGCCAACTGGCCGCAGGCCCGGATCAGATATCACTCACATATGATAAAAGTCTTCTCCCTAAATTTTCAGCGATAAAACAGGATCGCACCCTTCATATAGTTATCCTCTTTATCGCAGGCTCTCTGGAACATATGCTCCATGGCTTCCATATCCTCAAAATATGCCGTGTGTGTCACTAACTTCCCGGGTTCAAATACGCCAGCTTTGATCATGCTGTAAGTACGCGGGCACATCTCCTTAAAATGAGGATTGCTCATCGGTGCCAAATTATAGACATACAGGCCGCCAAGATGCCACTTTGTACCGTTAAAGGTCACGTCGCTTCTGTGGAAGCTTCCGATAATCAGTTTTCCGGCCTGTTTTGTCATGGAATCCGCCAGATGGAAGCCGGAATCGGAAGCGCCAAAATCGATACACACGTCGGCGCCGCCTGCTGCCTTTATCTCAGCGATCACTTTTTTCCCTTCCTCGCTCTCCGGATCATAGACTTCTGCACCGTACCCTTCGATCATCTTCCGTCTGTCTTCCCGGATCTCAAAAACGGTCACTCTTCCCGCCTGGGAAGCTCTGGTCAGTGCCTGCAGTGTCAGTGTTCCCATGTAGCCTGCCCCTACTAACACCACATGATCGCCCATATGGATATCAGCAATATTCAACAGGTTTGCCACACAGCAGGTGGGCTCATACACAACCTTCTCCCACTCCGTCACATCGTCCGGCAGTTTTACAAGTCCTGCTTCCTCCACGGTCGCATACTCGCACATCATCTCGTTGTTGCCGCTGAGGCAGGCAACTTTGTCGCCGGGCTTTAAGGAAGTAACCAGATTCCCGACTTTCTCCACGACCCCAACACCCTCATGTCCTATGATATAGGGCATCGGTCCCGGCGCATTAACGCCTCTGTACAGCCAGGAATCCCAGCAGCACAGACCGCAGGCCATGGTTTTGATCATCACCTGTGTCGCCGTAGGTTCCGGCACATCATACTCACGGATAGAGAGCTTCATATAATCTTCTACAAATACGCCTTTTGCCAACATAACAGATACCTCCGTTTCTTTCATTTTACTTGTTATTTTTCATATCGCTCCAAATTAACGGGACGCCCATCTAAATCCTCTTCTCATAAAGGTTTCCACCTGCGGGATCTCCAGAATATAATCCTTATGTCCCAGGGAAGAGTAGAAAATACGGCCCTTTCCCCACAGCTTTGTATAAATTACAGGCATATTTACAACGCCGTTCGCCCTGTGCGCCCCCTGAGAATCCACCGCCGTAGTCGCCAGTACATTGACGCAGGGGTCCAGATGCAGATAATACTGTTCCGTGTGTACCATAAAATCTTCCAGTCCCTCGGTGATCGGTGAGGAAGAATTGCGCACGAATTCTATCTTTTGATCCCTCTGGAAAGCGTCGGGATCATTATTGCGCGGATAGTTCTTTGCCACATAGGCCAGATTTTCCTCCGTCAGATAGGAAATGTGGTGTAACAGCTGATCCCCCGGATGGGAAACCCACTGGCTGCCCGTCATAAACTGCCATTCCACATTCCAGCGGAAAGAGTCGCACATACCGCCGTGACAGCCCGCCAGGCCTGTTCCTGCCTCCACCGCCTCTGAAATAGTAAAAGCCGCCGGATCCGGAATATCGCCCTGTGTCCAGCAGGGCACAATCAGATCCATGGATTTCATGTAATCCAGATCAAAGGTCTTGTCAAAGCAGTCCACACGGTCTACCTCGTACCCGTCCTCCTCCAGCCACCGTTTGAAACGTGCGCTTTCCAGTTCCGGCTCATGGCCTTCCCAGCCGCCGTAAAAAATAAATGCTTTCTTTTTCATTGTTTTTCCATCCTTTCCTGTAACTTCCGTTTGTCAGTGCCTGCCGGCACGCAAACATCACTCGCTTTCCGCTCACGGATTCAACTGCTCTGCTTCGTAGCCAATTTCGCCCGGAACGTATCGAACAGCACCGCCGCGATAATCACAATACCTAACGCCACCTTCTGCCAGTAGGCATTCACATTCATCAGATTTAACGCGTTATTCATAAATCCCCAGACAAGAGTACCTGCCAACGTATTGATCACGCTGCCTTTAAACGTACCGCCTATGTAAACCGCCGCAATGGCCTGCAACGCCAAATCCGCACCGGATGTCGGCTGCCCGGAAGACAGACGCGCCGTGAGCACGATCCCTGCACAGGATACGCAGAATCCCGAAAAAGTGTACATCATCACTTTCACAAGATTTACATTTAAGCCTGACAGCTTTGACGCCGTCTCATTCTCTCCGATCGCAATGATGGATCGCCCGAAAACCGTATACCGAAGCAGAATATGTCCCACCAGAATAAATGCAAGCATAATTACAACCGGTACCGGCAGCCAGTTCCCGATATAGCCTCTGCCGAGATACAGATAAGCATCCGGAAGTCCCGTGATCGGTACGCTTTTTGTCATAACAAGAATCAGACCGTTGACAACATACTGCATCCCCAGCGTACAGATAAAGGGTGGAATTTTCAGGAATGTGATCAGAAGTCCGTTGATCGTACCAATGACCATTCCAACTAAAACGGCGACCAGAATCGCCAGCCACAGATTCCATCCGTAATTTACTGCCAGATTTGCCGAGATGCAGCCTGCGAAGGTTGCGATCATACCGGTACTTAAGTCAAATCCTCCGCCCAGAATAACAAAGGAAACTCCTACCGCACCGATAGAAACCACACAGATCTGTCTCAGCACATTGACAATATTGGAACCGGTCATAAATTTGTCATTGGCAAATGTCATAATCAGAGCGATGACAATAATCAAAAGCCACGCGCCCAGTTTATCCGCAATTTTTGCAATAATATCGGTATAATTTTTACCATTTTTTTCTGTCATATTATCCTGTTTCATCACCCAGTCACTTCCTCTCCTACCGCATGCTTTGTAATTCGGCTCTGGGAGAATTCTTCTTTGAATACCTCTCCCGTGATCCTTCCTTCGTGCATAACCAGTATCCTATCGCTGATGCCTAATATTTCTTCCATATCGGAAGACACAACGATAACCGTCTTCCCTTCCGCCACCAGAGAATTGATAATTTCATAGATCTCCCGTCTTGCGCCCACATCGATTCCCCGGGTTGGTTCGTCAAAGATCATGAACTCGCAGTCGGAGTACAGCCATTTTGCCAACACCACCTTCTGCTGATTTCCGCCGCTCAAAAACATGGTTCGCTGATCGATCGTCGGGGTTACCGTTCTTAATCTGTCCACATAATATTCGGCCGCTTCACGCTCCGCCTTATAACTGATAAATCCCCTGCGCAGGATCTTCTTTAAGGCTACCATCACGGTATTCACTCTGACGGATGAGAGCAGGAAAAGTCCCTCGTCACGTCGGTTTTCCGTGATGAATCCGATCCCTTGACGAATCGCATCCCGCGGATGGAGTATCTTCACTTCCCGGCCATTCATATAAATATGACCGCCTGCGATCTTATCAGCTCCGAAGATCATGCGCATTGTCTCCGTACGCCCTGCGCCCACCAGACCGTAAAAGCCCAGAACCTCTCCCTTTTTTACGGCAAAGGAAACGTCCTTCACATGCCTGCCACCGTCCGTCAGGTTCTTTACCTCAAAGATCACATCCCCGATCCTGCTGTCCCGCTCAGGATACTGTTGCGTCAGCTCCCTGCCGATCATCATCGTGATCATTTCATTCTTTGTGATATCCTTAATATCCCGGCAGCCGATATAACAGCCGTCCCGCAGAACCGTCATCCTGTCACAGACCGCAAATATTTCATCCAGCCTGTGGGTGATAAAGACAACCGCAACATTCCTCTCCTTCAGTTTACGGATAATCTTAAACAGAGACTCTGTCTCCTTCCCCGACAGGGAAGAGGTCGGTTCATCCATGATAATGATCTTCGCATTGATGCTCACCGCCTTTATGATCTCCACCATCTGCTTCTGAGCCATCGTCAGCGACTGCACTAATACCCGGGCATTGATGGGCAGTTCATATTCATCAAACAGTGCCTGTGCATCCGCCTGCATTTTCTTCCACTGCACCATACCGCATTTCATCGGATATCTGCCGATAAAGACATTTTCCGCCACCGAAATTCTCTCAATCAGATTTAATTCCTGATAGATAATGGAAATACCCATCGTCTCCGACTGCTTCGGCGATGTTACTTCAACCTCTTTCCCATCAAACCAGATCGTACCGCTGTCCCTGTGATACGCGCCGGAAATAATCTTCATCAGGGTAGACTTGCCTGCACCATTCTCACCGACTAACGCATGGACTTCCCCTTTCCGGATTTCCAGATCCACATCTGTCAACGCCTTCACGCCGGGAAAACTCTTATTGATCTTAGTCAGTTTTAATATATTTTCCATAGTAACAACCATACCTTTTCCACATTGGTTTTCCTGTTTTTAATCAGGCCAGATGCATCTATAGTTACTCCCTTTTACGATAGATGCATCTGGCCGGTAACAGTCTCCTGCAAATAGATGACTATTTGAGAAGTTCATCGGAAGTAACGTAACCTGTGCCTGTACCATAAACCTTTGCCGGCGTTTCATGTCCGCCTTCCACGGTGCCGCCGCCTAAAACAGTTTTGATGGCCTCCACCGTAACCTCGGACTCGCCTACCGGATCCTGGCAGATCGTGCAGACATAGTTTCCGCCTTCGTCAATGTGCTGTATCTCCTCATCTTCTCCGTCAAAACCAATTACCATAACTTCCGTGCGGTTCATATTCTGTGTTGCATCATAAGCGCCCAGAGCGGAAGTTCCGGCTGTGCCGTAGAAAATATCGATATCATCATGAGCCGTCAGCATATCCTCGCTGTCCGCCATGGATTTCTCACGTGTCAGATCCCCAACGGTATTGATCAGATTCACCGTATAGCCTTTATCCTTCAGGCCCTGCTCAAAACCTGTATAGCGCTGAATCAGAGGATCGGACATCAGACTCACACACACAACATTCAGATCTTTCTTATATTCGATGCTGTCCAGATAATTTCCCATCCATAAGCCACCCAGATATCCTGCGGAATCGTTGCGGGTACCTTCCCAGAAGGTCATGCTCTCCTGTACTTCCGGTACCAGGCTTAAGTTACCAATATAGAAAATGGGAATCCCCTCTTCCTTACAGGTTGCAAACGTATCTGCCAGGGCTTCCGAGTAGTTTGTGGAAACCGCCAGTGCATCAATATCATTGCTGAGCAGATCTTCCACTGCCTTCACTGTGGACTCCGCGTCTGCGCCGCCGTCAGCGAAAACCACTTCGTAACCCTCTTTCTCAGCTGCCGCAAGAAAACCCTCATACATGCGCACAAAGTAAGGCATTGTCAATCCCGCAATGCTCAGACCGATCTTCGGCTTTCCTTCTTCACCGTCCGCGCTCTCCGAAGCCGCTTCTTCCGTCTCCTCCGGCGTCCCCTCTTCTGCTGTCTCCACAGCTTCCGAAGATGTCTCTGTTTCTTCCGTATCTGCGCTGTTTCCGCAGCCCACCAGAGAAATGACCATTACCAGTGCCAATAAAATACTTGTTAACCTTTTCATGTTTTTACCTCGCTTTTGTATTTTTGCTATGACTCTCTACGTTACCCGAGTTTAAAAATTTACGCCGCCGACTAAAATGACGTTGGCATAAGAGCTGTTTTCTCCTGTCCGTATAACGCATTTTGCCTTTTCGGTCAGTTTCTTAAACTCCTCGTGAGCCACCTTCTCTACAGGCATCTCACCAAATCTTTCCTGAAGCTCTTTAAGGAGCTTTGGATTTTTATCATCAATCTCCGTTGCAAGAATAAGAGATTCGATGACAAGTTCTTCCCGGACCACATCTAACACATCAAGAAATTTCGGATTCCCCGCCGTAATGGAAATATCGATCACCTTTACGCCTTTCGGAATCGGCAGACCGCAGTCTGCAATACAAAAGTATTCCGTATGTCCCAGTGCCGCCACCTCCGAAATAATTTCCTGATTCAACAATCGATCACGTTTCATGCTGCACCTCCTTTCCCGTTTGATTGTTTCCATTTATTTACCGCTCATTTTGAAGGTGAAATACCCTGCAGCAAACTGCGGGGTATTTCACCCCTGCGGCAGTCGCCAGATATCCGTGCAAGCACGGCTACCTGGCTCGTTGCCCGCAGAAATAAGCTCGTCCGCTTCCTCTTTCGTCGGAATAGAGGTCTGCGCACCCTTCCTTGTCACAGAGATGGCCGCTGCAGCATTGGCAAACAGTATTGCTTCCGTTAACGGTCTTCCCTCTGCTAACCCCACGGCAAGTCCTGCGTTAAAGGTATCTCCCGCCGCCGTGGTATCCACCGCTTTTATCCCTGTAAAAGCCGGACAGATCCTGTTGCCTGCCTCATTGCTTAACAGCGCTCCTCTTTTACCGATCGTTACTATGACATTTTTGACACCTTTTTTCAGTAAGGTTTCTGAGGCTTTCTCCAGTTCTTCCAATGTTTCCACCGGCATTCCCGTCAGCTTATTCAGTTCCGTCTCATTAGGCGTCAGATAGTCCAATCCCTGTAAGATCTCTTCCGGAATCCCTTCCGGAGCCGGGGCCGGATTTAAGATCACGGTCTTCCCCGCCGCTTTCGCCGCTTCAATAAATTGATAAACTCCTTCTTCCGGTGTCTCAAGCTGTGTCAGTACCACATCCGCCTCTTTTATCACTTCTGTGTTGTCCTCCACATAACTTTTCCCGCAGGCTTTATTTGCTCCCGGCACGATCACAATACTGTTGTCTCCTTTTGCGTTGACCATGATCGCCGCCATACCTGTCGTATCCTTTTCTGCTCTCAATACCTTCTCCGTACATACTCCGGCTCTTTTCAGGCTGTCTAACAGGATCTCTCCGGAGTCGTCTTTTCCCACTGCACTCAGGAATATACAGTCCCCGCCCAGTTTTCCGCAGGCGCAGGCCTGATTCGCCCCTTTGCCCCCCGGAACTTTGTGGAATTCAAGGCTTTTAATCGTCTCCCCGGTCCTTGGCATCTCCTCCACCGTAAACACAAAATCCATGTTGGAACTTCCCAATACTGCTATTTTTTTCATAGAATCCCCTCACTTTGTCGTCTCTCTGAGTATCAGTTTTGACTGCAGTCTGATATCCTTGCGAATCTGTTCCCCGCCAATCATTTTGATCAGCATTTCCACCGCTTTTCTTCCCATCTCCACCGTGGGCTGCAGTATGGTGGAAAGCGGCGGACTGCAGAACTGAGAAAACGTCACATTATCAAATCCGATGATCTGCACATCTTCCGGTATCCGATAGGAAAACTCTTTTAAGGCCTTTATGATCCCCAAAGCCATCAGATCATTTCCTGCCAGAATGGCATCGTACTTGACGCCCGCCTTTTCAAAATCAATGATGGCATTGTAGCCCCCTTCCACGGTATACTGTCCGTATTTCACAAACCTTTCGCGAAAGGCAAGCCCATACTGCGTCAGCGCTTTTTTATATCCTTCCAGCCGTTCATCTGTGGTGGATATCCCCTCATCGCCGGCACAGAATACAATCGACTGCGCCCCTTTGCGGATTAACGCCTCACAGGCTTTGTAAGAAGCATATACGTTGTCGGAACATACGCTCACATAATCGTCTAACCCGGAAAGCCTTCTGTCCAACAGCACCATGGGAATACCATACTTCTGCGGTTTAAAATGCTCTTTGTAACTGTGAAGCCCCGAAGAGACCAGAATAAATCCGTCCACCCGCTTAGCCACCAGTTTGGAAATATACTCTGTCTCCATCTCAGGCACAAAATCCGTATTCGTCAGAATGACCATATAATCATCTTCTTTGGCCCGCATTTCCACAGCCTTGACAATATCTGCAAAATACGGATTTGTCACATCCGGAATCAGCAGAGCGATACTCTTTGATCGGATATACTTATAGTCAGTCGAGTGATTGTTCGCATAGCCCATTTTTTCAATGATCTGCTGAACACGCTTTCTCGTTTCTGCCCCTACGCCGGACGGAGAGTCGTTCAGGACGCGTGACACCGTTGTTTTTGAAACACCCGCAGTGCGCGCAATTTCTTCTACCGTTACTTTCATCTGCAACCTTTGTTCTTTCTTTGTCTTCTCCTGTAGTTACTGTTTAGTCTATTTGAGAAACATTGTTTCTTCAATGAGTAATAATTTCCAATCTTTTTCCCTTTGTTTTGTATAACAACACGAAATGTTTCTTAAAGTTTCCTGATAATGATAACCATCCAGCCGCAAATGTCCTTTAGTTAATGGTACCGGACGCCCCATTCTCATTGTCAAACTGCTCAAACTGTGGTACGATAACCAAAGACAAAACAGATCGTTCTTTACCTGTCTGTCAGAGAGGGGCTATATGAATTATATTGTACTTGACCTGGAGTGGAATCAGGGAAATCCGCAGCGGGAACCGGAAGTATACGGCGTCCCTTTTGAGATCGTGGAGATCGGCGCCATAAAATTAAATGAAGAGAAAAAAATGATCGGCGAATTTAACAGACTTGTGAAGCCGCAGCTCTACCATGAGTTAAACCATATCACAAGAAAACTGATCCATCTGCAGATGGCCCAGCTCGAGCACGGCAAACCTTTTCCGAAAGTCTTTGAAGAGTTCCGGGACTGGTGTGGAGATGACTTCCTGTTCTGTACCTGGGGACCTTTAGATCTGGAAGAGCTCCAGAAGAATATGAAGTACTACGATCTAGATCCGCTCTCCGACAGGCCCTTAAAATTTTATGATGTGCAGAAGTTATTCAGCATCGCTTTTGAGGACAGAAAGACAAGACGGTCTCTGGAATATGCGGTGGATTTTCTGCAGATCGAAAAAGATATTCCTTTTCACAGAGCCTTCAGCGATGCCTATTACACGGCCAAAGTACTGGCGGCAATCGCTGACGAGAGCGCTTTGAAGTGCTACTCCTTTGATACCTTTATCAAACCGAAAACAAGAAAAGAAGAAATCAAAATTATTTTTGACAATTATGCGAAATATATTTCCAGGGAATTTCCCGCAAAGACCGATGCATTAAATGACAGAGAGGTAACCAGCTGCCGCTGCTATCTCTGCCATAAAAATATCCGCCGGAAGATTAAATGGTTTTCTCCCAACGGAAAGCATTACTACGCTGTGTCCTATTGTGATAAACACGGCTATATGAAAGGCAAAATCCGCGTCCGTAAGACGGAAGAGGGCACGGTCTATGTCGTAAAAACGGAAAAATTTATCTCCCCGGAAGAGATGGAGTCCATCAAAAACCGCCTGCAGCACGCGAAGGAAATGCACAGACGCCACAGGCGGAAGATAGTCAGGAAACCCCGTAAGTCTCCGGAAAGTTGATGATGCCCTGCATCCAGATCGTACCTCTGAAGCGTCTTCCTGCCAGAGGTTCGCCGTACAGATCCTTTTTGTTGATGCACACGTCAAATACAAGATCGTTGCAGGAGAGCGCCATCATATAGATCTCCTCTCCTGTCATTTGGTTCTTTTCACTGCTGCACTCCAAAATCTCGCCCAGCACGGCATACTGGTCGCATTCCACGCCATAGGGCATAAAATACGTATCTACCAGGCTTAGCACATCTTCGGTCCGGATCTTTTTTGAGATCGCATTATAAGTATCCATATCCTCAAGCGTCAGCGTCTCGATCGCTTCCTCATCCCCCTGTCTTGCCTGAGCGATCAGTTTATTGCGGTTTGTCGTCTCTTTCTCGATCTTTGCCATATCCCTCTTGTTCTTGCGGATCGGCAGAATGATCTTTCCATGTGTGGACAGCGCACTGAGCGTCAAACTGGTGCCCCGGATCGGGAGACGGTTTCCATATTTTATTTTGGCGTAATCCATCATATTCTGCAGGTAAAAGATCAGAGATACCCCCACCCGCATATCATTGCAGACGCCCGCATAAGACTCTTTATCTGAATGGCGCTCCACAGAGATATCCTCCTCCGTGGAAATTCCGCCTCCGCGAAAGAAGGGGAAGCTGTATTCAAAACTGAACTCATCCTTTTCGTCGAATTCACCACAGACAGTCACACCGACACGGCTCCCGAAATCTTTGCAAAACTCCGCCAGCATGGTTGTCTCTGAATTCGATGTATAACTTCTTTTATCCGCACTCTGGATCACTTCCATCACAAGATCGTGCATCTGCTTTGGGGTTTCTATTTTGCTGAACCCCACAGCGCGCAGGTATTTATGCAAAGATTTCACCTCCCTTTTTTGTATTGGTTAAGAGTCCGTCCGGTGGGAAAAATTATCCCCATCGGACTACGATTTCGAAATTAATTCACAGGCAAAAAAGCTCCCATATTATTTATTCTAGGAGATCCTCTCTATCCCGCCCATGTATGGACGCAGGACTTCGGGGATGCGGATGCTGCCGTCTGCTTCCAGGTTGTTTTCCAGGAATGCGATCAGCATTCTTGGCGGCGCTACCACGGTATTATTTAATGTATGTGCAAAATACTTGTTTCCGTCACTGCCCTTTACGCGGATCTTCAACCTTCTGGCCTGGGCATCGCCGAGGTTGGAGCAGCTTCCCACCTCAAAATATTTTTTCTGTCTCGGAGACCATGCTTCCACGTCGAAGGATTTCACCTTGAGATCAGCCAGATCACCGGAACAGCACTCGATGGTCCGCACAGGAATATCCAAAGAACGGAACAAGTCTACCGTATTCTGCCAGAGTTTTTCAAACCACATCGGAGATTCCTCCGGTTTGCAGACGACGATCATCTCCTGTTTTTCAAACTGATGTATTCTGTAGACGCCGCGCTCTTCAAGACCGTGAGCGCCCTTTTCCTTCCGGAAACAGGGGGAGTAGCTGGTTAACGTCTGGGGAAGTTTTTCCTCCGGTATCATTGTATCGATAAATTTTCCGATCATGGAATGCTCGGAAGTACCAATTAAGTATAAATCCTCGCCCTCTATTTTATACATCATGGCATCCATCTCCGGGAAACTCATCACGCCGGAAACCACGTTGCCGTGAATCATATAAGGCGGGATGCAATAGGTAAACCCTCTGCCGATCATAAAATCTCTGGCGTAGGAAAGCACCGCAGAGTGAAGTCTTGCAATATCTCCCATCAGATAATAGAAACCGTTGCCGGCCACCTTCCTTGCCGCGTCCAGATCAATACCGTTTACATGCTCCATGATCTCCGTATGATAAGGGATCTCAAAGTCCGGAACAACGGGCTCACCGTATTTCTGAACCTCCACATTCTCCGAATCATCCCTGCCCACAGGGACTGAAGTGTCGATAATATTCGGGATGACCATCATGATATTTATCACTTTTTCTTCCAGTTCGGCCTGTTTTTTCTCAAGCTCCCCAAGACGCTCTGCATCCCTGGCAACTTCCTTCTTCTTTTCTTCTGCCTCTTCCTTCTTTCCCTGCCCCATCAACCTGCCGATCTCTTTGGCGATCTTATTTTTTGCCGCCTTTAATTCATCCGCCTCCTGCTGTGCTTTTCTTCTGTCGGCGTCCAGAGCGATCACTTCGTCCACCATGGGCAGCTTGCTGTCCTGAAATTTTTTGCGGATATTTTCCTTTACGATCTCCGGATTTTCTCTCAAAAATTTAATATCTATCATAATAACTCCTCTTTCTGTCCTGAACCTACATTTTTATTTTGTCTGTCTTCCCATCGCAATATTCAGCGCCTGTTCTTCCTCCGCCCCGAGAGAGATCGGACTTGTACCGTTCTTTATCTCTTTTGTATAGGAATAGCAGCCCTCGCTGCTATGAACGGAGTTTATGATAAAACCGTCGTTATTCTCATCTAACAGGGCAAGAGAAAAGGAGAGCTGCCCGCCCATCTGATTAAAAGCGTCATACTTCACAATTCCCAGTTTCTGGAACGTCTTTTCCATATTTTTATATAAAATACGGATATCTTTCTTATTCCTGTCCGTGTTCGTTTTTAATAGCTTCATGTCCTCAAAGACGCCATGCATATCGTCTTCAAGGCTGGAGGCATTTTTCCCTTTCATAAACTTGTCATAGCGCTTTTTGATATTAGAGTATTTTACAAGCAGTACGATCAGCAAAATCAGAACGATCAAAAGCACCGTCACGATGCCGACCAGAATATACCCGATATCTATGCCGCCCAAACCGATCATTGTCAAAAAATCACTGTTCATCCGCTTCTCCTTTGTTTTTTATTCGCCAGTTTTTTTCTTCGTAAAAAATTCCGTGATCCGTTCCAGTTCCTCGTGGCTGAAAAACTCAATCTCCATCTTACCTGCGCCGTTTTCCTTCGGCTGAATGGAAACTTTCGTTCCCAAGGATTGTTTTAATTTTTCCTCAATATCCCTGTACACAAGCTCTAAACTTTCGCTTACCTTTTTCGGCTCCTTTTTCGGCTTCGGACTCTGGATGTTTTTCACCAGTTTTTCCACTTCACGCACGTTCAGCTTTTCGTCGAAAATCTTCTGCGCCAGCTCATACTGCATATTTTTATCTTCAATGCCGATCAGCGCTCTGGCATGCCCCGTGGTGATCATATCATCTATGATCATCTGCTGTACTCTGTCATCCAGCTTTAACAGCCGCATGGAATTCGTCACTGTGGTTCTGCTCTTGGAAACCCGCTCTGCCACCACATCCTGTGTCAGGTTAAATTCTGTCAGAAGGCGCTTATAGGCAAGCGCTTCTTCAATGGGGTTCAAATCCTCTCTCTGGATATTTTCAATCAGAGAGATCTCCACGATCTCCTGTTCCGTGAAGCTTTTAATAATCACCGGCACTTCTTTTAATCCCGCAAGCTTTGCTGCCCGCCATCTTCTCTCTCCTGCTATGATCTCATAGTAGGTTTTCCGATCCTGCACAAGAATCGGCTGCAGCAGGCCGAACTGTTTGATGGAATCTGCAAGCTCCTGCAGCGCATCCTCGTCAAAGTTCTTTCTGGGCTGTTCCCTGTTGGGTTCCACTTTTGTGATCTTGACAAGCTGCTCCTTCCCTTTTTCCTCAGAGACTTCCGCTGCTCCTTCCTTTGCCTTTTTTGGTGTCTGCGCGCTCGGTATGAGTGCATCCAGTCCTTTTCCTAATCCTCTTCCTTTAGGTGCCATATGTCCCCCGTTCCTTACCTTCTGTATTTTTATACTGCATATTTTTCTATTATATCCGTATCCTGCCCGCACTTCTTTCCTGAGATGGCTTCCTGATATTCCGTACAGTTTATCCGCCCACACCGGGGGCCTGATCTCGGCTTTTACAAATCGAGATTCTCCCAAAATTCTCAGTTCTGCTTCCCGTTATTTTTGATAATTTCCTCCGCCAGCTTCGCATAGGCTTCCGCTCCCGCAGACTTTCCATCATACTGGTTGATCGGAATACCGTGGCTGGGCGCTTCCGCCAGTCTGATATTTCTTGGGATCGCCGTCTCAAAGATATGCTGTGTCAGGTTGCTCTTCACATTTTCCACCACCTGCATGGACAGGTTTGTCCTGGAATCATACATCGTAAATACAACCCCCTCGATGTCCAGCACAGGATTTAATCTCTCTCTGACCAGATTTACCGTATAGATGAGCTGGCTCAACCCCTCAAGCGCATAGTACTCGCACTGGATCGGTACAAGCACCGTATCCGCCGTTACCATCGCATTAACAGTGAGAATACTTAGCGAAGGCGGACAGTCTATCATGATGTAATCATACTGATCCCTGATATAATCGATCTCATTTCTTAAAATAAATTCTTTCTTCTCCGCATCGATCAGTTCAATTTCCACCGCCGCCAGATTCACATTTGCCGGAATCAGTGATACGCCCGGAATCACATCCTTCAAAAGACACTCTCCAATGGAACATTCTCCCAGCATCAGCTCATAGATCGTATTTTCCAGTTCGTTTTTATTAACACCGTAACCGCTGGTAGCATTCCCCTGAGGATCCGCATCGATCAGTAAAACTCTTTTTCCTTTTTCAGCAAGGGCTGCCGTTAAATTGATGGAAGTGGTTGTCTTCCCCACGCCGCCTTTCTGATTCGCAACTGCTATTACTTTTGCCATTCTCCCTCACATTCCGCCGCGGATGCGGCAATTTATCTTTTGTTTCACACAGAATTGTCTTACACTTTACGGCCTGATTTCAGCCTGCGTTGTTCCAAAAATTTCCTGTCGTCCAGAGTTTTTTCAATTACATTTCTCTAAAACGTCTATTTTACAGTATATCATTCTTTTTTGCCATATTCCATAACAAAAAATTCTATTTTTGCGCAATTTTTCCCATTTTTCTATGTAGTTTTCACAAAGAAACCGCCCTTCTCATCACAATGCAGCCCCACGACTGTCCACCGAAGGTGAATAAATGATCAAAGCGCCCTCAACCGGCAGCGGTTTCTGTTATTCCGCTTCTGACACAATTCTTTCAAAGCAGCTGTCTTAACAGTTTCCCGTGTACACATATTTCAGATATTTCCCCGCTGTTTCCGCCAGTGTATATACTTTTTTTACCGCCGTCGCTTCGATCTCCCGCATCTGATAACGCGGAAAAAAGCGGCTCACATGAAGCGGGATCTCTCTGTCCACTGAAGCGATCCATGCCGCTTCTTCCTCCATCTCCCGAACGCTGTCGTTTTCTCCCGGCACGATCAGTGTGGTCAGCTCCACATGACAGTTCGCTGCCGCCTGCACAATAAATTCCTTTACGGCTGTGAAACTACCCCCAAGTTTTCGGTAATATTCCTCACTGAACCCCTTCAGATCAATATTCATGGCATCGATATACGGCAGAAGTTTTTCCAGAATTTCCGGCGACGCCGTCCCGTTGGTTACAAGGACATTTTTCATGCCCGCGTCTTTCACCAGTTTTGCCGTATCGAGCACATACTCCCAGCCCACAAGCGGCTCGTTGTAGGTAAATGCCATGCCGATATTGCCTTTTTCCCTGCAGTTCGCGGCAATCTCCGCAAGCGTATCCGGAGAGAGGTAACAATCCTCCGACATGTCCGGCCGCACCATGGAGATCTCATGATTCTGGCAGAAGGGACAGCGCAGGTTACAGCCGAAGCTTCCCACCGATAAAATGTTACTGCCCGGATAAAACCGGTTAAGGGGTTTCTTTTCGATAGGATCAAGGGCAAGGGATGAGACCTGCCCGTAGCTTTCGCAGACGATCTCTCCCCCCTCATTTTTTCTTGCTCTGCAAAGCCCCCACTGGCCGGGGCTTAATTTGCAGTGATGCATGCACACCTGACAGATTTTTTCCATAAAGCACCTCAATAATGCCGCACGACCTCAAATCGCTCCAACTCCACTTCCTCCCGCGCTCCGATGCCGGCCTTCTGTTTCGCTATCGCGATCTGTTCCTCCACGGTATCGATCCCCTCCAGATTCGGCAAAAGCAGCCCGCGCCTTCGCCCCTTTGTCACGATCACACCGTACCTTTCCGTATCAAGCTCCTCCGGCGAAGAGATCTTTTCCGTTTCCCCCAGCACGTCCACACTGATCACCAGAGATTCCAGTTCCTCCGGTTCTATCGGTGAAAACCGCGGATCCCGCACCGAAGCGCTGACCGCATTTTCAATGATCTCTTCGCCCAGACAGGACTGTACTGCCTGGATCGTTCCGATGCAGCCCCGCAGCTGCCCATCCTTCCTGATGGACACAAAGGCGCCGGCCCTGCGCTCAAACATCTCCTCCGGCATCTCTTTTCGCAGCTCCTTTGGCAGATCTCCCTGCATCTGCAGTTTTCTCCCGGAAATAATATATTTTTCGATCGTCCTGCGGGCAAGTCTTACATAGACATCTTCTTTCTCCCGCAACCCGGCAAGCCTCAGTCTCTCCTTCTCCTCAAACTGCTGCCTGAAATTCCGCGCGCTGTTTTCTCCCACAGCCTCGAAAGTGCAGACGCCATAACCCACACCGAAAGGTCCCTCGTAGGAGAGCTGCTTTACTTTTACTTCCGTCTGATCAAAAGCCCCTGCCATGATCGTAAAGGAACGGTGCCCGCACTCGCCGGCCTTATCACAGAATTTTTCCGAAAACGAAAACAGCTCTGAAAAATCTCCGGTTCCCATGACTTTCATAATGCTCCTATCGTACTCCGGTCCTTCCTCTCTGAAACCGTAAGGCCCGTCCTCTTTTAATCTGTGGGACAAGTCCCCGCTGGCGATGATCACGGTTTTTTTGTTCAGGCGCGCCGCCGCTTCTTTGATACACTCTCCCAGCTCGTAGTGCCTTACAAGGGGCAGGCCGGATAAACCGATCCGTACAGTTTTATAATCATGATAAAACTGCTCCAAGAAATAAAGCGGCACCATGGTTCCATGATCCAGTTTTTTCTCCCGCTCGCCCAATGTTCCGGCAGGAAGACCGCGCCTGTTCGCAAGCAGACACAGCTCCTCCACAAAGTCCATATCATAGGAGACTTCAAATTTCACATTTCCTGCCCGGAAGTTTCCCAGATCTCCCTTCGCGCCTTTCCCCGGCGAGATATGAAAATAATCCGCATACATGGTCTGGTGCGGCGACAGGATCACGATGGCCTCCGGCTGGTACGCCGTGATCCACTCCGCTGCCTCTCTGTAAGCCTCGATCGTTTTCTGTATCTTTTTCTCTTCCCCTCTTCCCACTTCCGCTACGATAAGCGGCGGGTGAGGAACCATCACTGCTGCCAGAATGCCGTTCATACTGTGACCTCCTTAACCCCGTTTTATAAAATCATGCAACCCAATTATAACCTGTCATGGCCTGATCGACGATATGATCAAACACAAGCGTACTCTTTCTCAGGAAAATCTCTCTGTCATAACTTTCCGGCAGAAACTGATTCAAAACGTGTACGATTTCACCTTTCACCCGTTCTTTTGGCTGCGGATCATTCTGCCAGCCAACGATAAACAATTCATTGCGTTTCTCTGTCAGAGTATGATACAGTTCTCTGGCTGCCAGTTTTACACGCTTTTCTTCATCCGTAGTAAGATGTTCCTTTCTCAACAGATCAAATAATTCCAGCTCTGCTTCCGACAGTTCTTCCTTGATATGGCGTTCTTCCTCTGCTCGAAGATCCTCCATCAGCTTCAAAAGTTTTTCATAGAAATCATCATTCTGAGAGCCTCCGGCATTGTACTCGTCTATAATATTTCTGAATCGCTCCGCAAAGTTTGTCCGTGTTGTATTGCGGCGAAGCATCTGTCTGAGTTTTTCTTCCATATGCCTGCGCAGGTTTGCAATTTCAAGATTTTTATTCCTGAGTTTTTTAAACTGCGCTCTCAGCTCATCAATATCCAGTTTTGACAAATCCAGTTCTTTGCCTGCTTCTGTAATCGTATATTTTCTCGCGTCAGCGGTTGTCATGACACTCTGATCCAATAATTCGTTAATTCTGGCCTGCGCCGCTTCGACCTTCTCCGGATGAATTTTTCCGTCAATAATACCCTTCAGGTAAAGAACCGCATCCTTATATGCAGGATCAAAATCCATCTTGAAAATATCCGGTCTGAGAGATTCATACAGACCGTCAATCGTATTAGCCATAACGGCAAACTCATTTTTTATATCGTCGTTGCCGACAATAATATTGGCATAATCCTCAAAGAGTGACAGGTTCTTAAAAGTATCCCCATCTTCAACGACCTTGCTTAAATCCACATTAATATTCAGGCACAATGCATTCGTAAGATCGATCGCCTCATTCAACTGTCCCAACAGCTTCTCAATATCTTTCACGGGCATCACGCCGCCATCATCGGATGCATAATCTGCCAGAGCTCGTTTCAGATATTTGAAAACATCCAGATAATCTATGATCAGACCACACTCTTTACTGCCATACACACGGTTCGCACGGGCGATGGTCTGCATCAGCGTGTGCCCCTTCATCGGCTTATCCAGATACAGTGTAGAAACAGACGGTGCATCAAACCCGGTAAGCCACATGGCGCATACAAAAACCAACTGCAGCGGATGGTTCGGATCTTTAAAATTATCCTCAATGTCAAAACCGTTTTCATCCACTCTGTTCATTCTGTCACGGTGCGGTTTGATGGACAGTCCTTTTGCTGCAAATTTGGCCTCCTCATCATCTTCTTCACTGACGACAACCGCCATTTCCACTTTTCGCATATAACTCACCATGTCTTTCAGGCGCAATTTCTCTGTCAGGTCTGCGGTCTGACTAATCTGCTTATTTAATTTTTTAATTTCTTCCTTCCAGTAGTGATTGACCTTGTCATACATTTTCACCGCAGTAAATTTATCTACAGAAATAACCATCCCCTTTCCACGAAAGCCACGGCGTGGGAAATGATAGACAATATGCTGTGCGATAGCATCCAGACGGTCGTCGCGCCTGATCACTTCGAGCTCCTTTGCATAATAATTTTCCAGGCGCCGCTGCTCGGCGTCGCTTAAGTTTTCTTCTTCCAGGATTTCCGCAAAATCAGACTCCAAAAACTCATTCTGTAACTCCATCTCCGGAACACGCTTCACATAATAGAGCGGTACGGTTGCATTATCTTTGATGGAATCCGCAAAATTATATTCACTGACATAATCGCCGAACCATGCGTTTGTCAATCGCTTTGATCCCAACAGCGGCGTACCTGTAAACGCCAGAAACTGTGCATTGGGCAAGCCTGTGCGCATATTTTCCGCCAGATCTTTGTACTGTGTACGGTGTGCCTCATCGACAATAACAATAATATCGTCACGCTCGGACTGAACCGGATATTTCTTTCCCTTTTCATATTTGAACTTATGAATCAGGGTAAACAGAATCGGTTTATTAGTCTGTAACTCCTCTCGCAGTCTTTTACTGTTGGCAGGCTGCACCTTGTCCTTATCGTTAATCACTTCCGTACGCAGAAAATTTTTATAAATCTGCGTATCCAGATCTTTACGGTCCGTTACGATAAGGAACGTAAAATTGCCTGTACACTTATGTTTGATTTTCCGGGCTAACATAACCATGGCGTAACTTTTACCGCTTCCCTGCGTATGCCAGAACACCCCCAGTTTCCCTTTCAGCTCTTCACGCCGTAAAAATGCGTTATATGCATTATTCACACCAAAGAACTGGTGATTTTTTGCAATGATTTTAGTTCTGCGGCGGTCATAGAGAATAAAGTTTTCTATGTAGTCCAGAAGGTTTTCCGGATCGCACAGTCCATTGATAAAATATTCCAGGCTTGTACAGCTTTCCCGGATCGCCTTTCTGTCGGGATTTTCCTTTTCGCTCTCTACTTTCAGCCATTCAAAGAAAAATTCATACCCTGCGGCAAAGCTTCCCAGGCGGGTTTCCATCCCGTTGGACAGTACGCAGATCTGGTTATAATGGAACAGGTACGGAATATCTTTCAGGTAACTTTTCAGGTTGATGTCATAGGCATTCTTCACCGGAATATTGCTGTTTTTCAGTTCAATAAATACCATCGGAAAACCGTTGATAAAAAGAATCAGATCAGGTCTGCGCCAATGTGTTTCGCCTTTTATCCACATCTGAGAGGCAACCGTAAAGGTGTTATTTAAAGCGTTCTGATAAGCCAGCAAATGAAGAATATTGGAAGTTTTTTTGCCGTTTTGACTATACTCGACGGTAACGCCGTTGCGAAATTTCTGATAGTTCTGGTAATTGGTCAGCATCAGGTCGCCGGAAACAGGTGTGCGGCACAGCTCATCCGCGACAGTATGCACCGTTTCTGTCGGAATATCCGGATTGATTCTGCACAGGCTTTCAAACATCACATTTGGCAGCACTACCTGCCTCTTATCCCTGCGTCCGGTTCCGTCGGAAAGTGTATCCGGTTTTTCTGTCATGCAGTTAAGGACAGTATATTTATGGCGCTCATGCAACGCTTTTATAGCGGCCTGTTCGATCATGTCTTCTGTTATGATTTTTGGCATAGAGTTACCTCCACAGGCAATATTTTGTCTGATTTACAGTATTAGCACAATGGTAAAACAATCTGTCTTTTATAATTTGTTTCGCTGGACTCGGAATCTTTTTAGAATCTTCAATCGCTTCTGAAATAGTATCTTTAATACTAATATTGCTCTTACAAAGATCAGAGACCGCTTCCTTTGCTGTCACTTTACTTCTGGCGCTTCTTATAAGTGATTCCATAAATCTTTGAAACGAATCCATGTATCCCTCCCGTAATCCCTTATTAACGTTAATGGCTACGTAGTTTGAAAAATTTAAAGGATCTTTTCCGCCAGGATTATTCTGCAGAATAAGGACTTCCATTTCTCCAGAATATTCCCACTTTATACGCCGTTCCAGACTATTTTTAAATTCTACAAATGCTTTATTGCTAAAATACCAATCACGATCTATTATTTCTCTTACTCTTCTATAATGGTTGTCCTCTTGTTTTTGAGAATCATTACTGTATCCTATCGCATAGATAGAACAATATTCCGCAGAATTGTAATAAATATACTCAAATTCCTGAATAACATCAATAGCATCCTGATTTGTCGGTCTTACAAACAAAAATACTACGATTTCTTTATTTTCAATGCATTGCTCGCATTTGATGATCTCATCATATGTACTTGTTGCAAACATTTTTATCCCTTTCCTCGTAAATTCAGCATTCAAAAAAATCTCTGTCTATCATATCTACAGTTTTAGCCGTGCTCTTTTTTTCAAATTAATTTTTAATTCCGTTTTCGAAGTTTTATACTTCTAGTTTCCCACTTATCAAGCGGGGCAATAATAAATCACGTTGAACAGCAAGATTTCTGTTATGATCCATCAAATTCATTATTTCTTGATCAATTGGTTCAACCATCATTGTAAATTTATTAATCACGTCAATCTGTGGTTTTAGTAATTTTATTCTTTTTATGTTATAAATCGGCAATTTGGGCTGAGTAGCTCCTACAATTCCTGCCTGAATTGTACCTTTACCAGCATCTGAATTTAAAAAATGATAAAGAAAGTCACTTGTAAAATAATTAATATTTATAAGCTTAATACAGTTTTCCGTAAGATTTGCACCTTTAAGGCTCTTACCTACACAAGCTATAGCCCCAATTGTTCCCACAATAGAAATCAGGATATCTTTTGGCTTAACAGTAAAACGTTTTATAATATCAAAAGTTTCATTGTCAATATATTCCAAATTTTCGTTAAGACAAATAAATTTTGATGATGTAATATCACGAATTCTAATATATGGATGTTCTGTTTCTTCACTGCAAAGGCTTTTTCCTTCTGGCAATCTTTTTCCCCCTTTAATTTCTACATAATCGCCTAATTTAACAACATCCCACCCCTCCGGCAGACCATTTTCAAATTTTACCTTTTCATGTTCGGGAAAACGAAAACGGACAAACCATTCTTGATATAATTCCTGCGCTGTCTGTTCCAACAACTCAATTCTACGGTTGTTTGCCTCAATTAAGTCATCGTAAGCGGAAAGAATCTTTGCTATTTTCTTTTGTATATACAACTCTGGCACATACAACTTCATTTTGTCAAAAGTATTCAAAACTATCGTATCAAACACCGCTCCGTTCGCTACCGCTTTCAGATATTTTACCTGATATTTAAGAACATAGTACAAAAAATCTGAGGAGTAGCTATCTTTTGCCCGCAGTCCATAACAAGATTGATTAAAGGCCATTGCTCTACCTATTTGCGCAACTTCACCTACAGTTCCTCGAGCAGATATAATTATATCGCCCGGATATAATAGCTGTGTTGCACTATTATTAAGACCCTTTTCCGTAATACTTTTTTCAGATGAATATACTCGCTTGGCATCTCCAGAAAAATCTTTTACGGATAGCCATGGAATATCACCATTCCAATATTCAGATATTTCCGTTTTAGGTGTCCCACCACTGATAATATCTGCCATTTCCGATACTCGAGTTAGCATCCACTTGCTCATATTATATTCCCGCCTAATCCATCAACCAGCCATTTGCACAGCAGAACACATCATTCATTGAAATAGCTCTTTCATGTTCTCTGCAATTTTATCTTCCAACCCATGCGCTTCTTCATTCAGCTCAGTAAGTTTTGTATAATAAGCCATCATTCTCCGTTTAAACTCATCCTGTGTCAACCCGTCATCCTCAATGACAACGCCGACATAACGTCCGGGGTTGAGAGAATAGTCCTGATCTTTGATGCCGTCTTCCCCTTCAACTTTTGCAGCCTTGCACAGACCGACAACATCCCTGTATTTCCCCTCCGGAAAGCGTTCTGTCAGCCAGTCAATATTGGATTGCCAATAGCTTTTCGGCATAATATCTTCATCATCGGACACTTCCGGCGCTTCGGCCAGTTTCGCCCGGTAATCAGCAAGTAATGCCTCAAATTCTTCTGTCTTTCCCTCATACAGCCTTGTGATAATACCGAGGTTGCGAATTTGTTCATCCGAAAATTTACGGTGTGCGCGGTCAATTTGCGTAAAAATATTTCTGGCATCAATAAAAAGAATTTCCTCTCTGTCTGCTTTTGCTTTATCAAAAAACCACAAGGTAGCAGGCAATGTTACCGATGTAAACATATTAGACGGCAATGTCACCATCTGACTGATCACACCGCTTTCAACCAATTTTATACGAATATCTTTTTCACTGTTGCCTGCATCGGATGCAGAATTTGCCATAACCAGCGCAGCCCGTCCGTTTTCATTTAGTGCTGTAGCGAATTGATTGATCCAAAGATAGTTTGCGTTTGGCACGGTTTCTTTGGCATCTTTCTTTTTGTTTTTCGTTTTATTTTGCGGAACGCCGTATGTATTAAAACGAGCCTGGTCTTTCACCCCGTCCAATTCAACTTCATCCACATTAAACGGCGGATTTGCCATGACATAATCGAAATTCGCGAAACTGTCATAGGGATCGCGATAATAGGAATTGGCTTCTGTAATCGTTCCTCGAACATTATTCAAAACAAGATTCATTTTGGCTAACTTTACCGTAGCGCCGGTTTTCTCCACACCATAAGCACGCAGGTTAATCTGTTTTCCTTTGGCTTTATGACGCTCAATATAATGAGCTGTCTGAACAAACATACCGCCGCTTCCGCACGCAGGATCAAGGATTTTACCTTCCGTAGGAGCAAGGACCTCCACCATGTAGCGGACAACTGTAGACGGCGTAAAAAACTCTCCGCCGCCCTGGCCTTCTGCCAATGCAAATTTACCCAGAAAATATTCGTAAATTTCACCGAAGATATCTAATTCTACATCCGCCGGAATATCTTTGAAAGCTTTTAAAAGTTTTGCCAGTACGAGAGGATCATCCTGACTGTTCACACGGTAATAAACATCTTTCGGCAAAGTATCTGTAAGTTCAGACGTATACTTTTCAATATCCTCCATTGCCGCTTTGATCTTTTGAGCAAGATTTTCACTTTCAGGAAGATTTAAAAGCCAATCATATCGCGCTTCTTCCGGAAGATAAAATCCGCACTTCTCAATTGCAATTTCATGTATGGAGCGTTCCATACGCATCCCTTTGTTTTTCTCAAACTCTGCTTTAATTTCACATTCATATTTGCTGTACTTTACATCCGCAAACCGCAGAAAAATAAGGCCCAGAATCGGTTCGGCATATTCCGTGGACTTCAGGCCGGAATTAGCGCGCAGCTGATCGGCAGTTGCCCACAATGTATCTTTTAAGTTCTTTAGCTGCTTATTCGTCATCTGTTTTCTCCTCCGGTACATATTGCATAAGGTCGCCGTAATCACAACGCAGCACACTGCAAATCCTTCCAAGAATTGCAAGATTCACCGGCTCGTCCCGACGAAGTTTTGTCATTGTATTTGGAGCGATGTTCGCTGCTTTTCGCAGGTCTGCTTTGCTCATCTTCTTATCCACAAGCAATTTCCACATCCGGTTATATGAAACAGCCATGTTTTTATCTCCTGTATTTTTCATTCATGGTTATTGTATATAATATTAACAAATGTTTTCTCTTTTTTCAAGATACCCTCGCAACTATGTGCGATTTATGTTGGTTTTCAATGATATTTTATATGATATTGGTTGGCCTTGTCGGTATAAGCACAATAGCAAACAACAATTTTCAAGAAAATACTTTATAATTTGAAACATTGTTTATATGTGTTTATTCCTATTTATGCAAGTAAATATCCATAAACACCCGAAAACAAAGAATCTAAATTTAATCTATCATGTCTGACAAACGGACTGTGTCATACAGTTGTATTTTTGTCGGGCATTTATTATGCCTTTTAGTACAAATTACTGGGAGGTATTTTTTATGGAACAAAAAGATTTAACATTTATTCAGGATCAAATCGGCTACAACTTTCGAAATCTCGATTTGTTGCAGCAGGCATTTGTCAGACGCTCTTATGCAAAAGAACAAGGCGGAGAAGACAAGGAAATACTGGAAATTATCGGTGACAAAGTTCTGGATTTGGTTGTAGTAAAGCTGCTTACCGAAAAATATGGTCACTTTATCAGCGACTACGAAAATTTTGATCCGAATAAAAAATTTGACGAAATTACATGTACTAAAAACGAAGCCCGAAAGGCAGTCTGCTCATTAGCTTATGAATACCTGGAACGGAACAACATGCTATTTTATATTCAGGATGAAATTCCAAACCCAAATATAAACGATGCCATCAATCAACTGGAAATACTCGCAAGAAGAGGATATTTTTCAATTCCTTTTTATAAATTTGAGCAGCAATATAATACCAATGGAAACCCTGTCTGGAAATGTACCTGCCATATAACAGAAGCTGCAATATTCTTCAGTGCAAAATCATCTTCCAAAAAACAGGCCAAGAAACAGGCGGTATACCAAATGCTTAAATATATTTTATCCGAATAAAATCAATACTATATTTATACTTCTCTTCTAAAAACCGGCAGTCCGCCTTCATACGGCTGCCGGATATTTTAGCAATACTTTTACTACATCTGCCATCGCACCATTTTTCTATGCCGCTCTATGATCAATCTGCAATATTCTGTTTTTCATACTTCTTCCCAACCCCATAGATCGTCCCAAAAAGCGTGCCTAGAAATACAAACAATAACACAATCCCTCCGACAAAACGTACTGCTCCCCACACCGGATTCCCCAGAATATAATGCAACATCGGAAAAAGTGCCATGGACAGGCACGCCCACAGACGCAGTGCCTCCACAATATGAGGCCAGTTTTTATTGTTAAACTCCATCCCCGGCATACTCATCTCGAATACGCCGTCATGAAATATACTCAGGCGATTTTCATCATAAAACCGGGGAAGACGCATCTTTACAAAGAAGCAGAAATAAGCGCCAAACACAGCGCACAGGCCCATAATCGTGCCCAATGTCTCAAAACTGCGCCCGCCCCTGTAGTTTAACAGCATACCTGCGACACCTGCCAGAAATGACATTCCATAATAAAAGGGCCATCTGCTTTTTACCTGATATGCCCTTTTGACTGTATCCTCCCCATAGGTGATCGCCGTCTTTACAATAGTCTCCACCTGCCCGGGCTCGAGAGTGTTTTCTTTTTCTATTTTCTCACTCATTAAAAGCTCCGTCACGGAAACTCCCAGGAGTTCTGAGAGCGGCACAAGCAGTGCCGTATCCGGTATGCTGGCGCCTGTTTCCCTTACTTAAAGATACCACACCAGATGCCCACGCTGATATACTTGCTATTGTAATATGAAAAGACCAAAAAAGAAAGATGGAAAAAGGATGGAAAAAAAGAGGTGCAGAAACTGGCAGGGTAGCCGCAGAGCAGTTTGTCAAGGGGTCGTGGAATAAATTGGCGCTTCTTTTTAGCGCCGCCCTTTTTATGCCGCGAAAGCCCCTTTACAAACGGTAGCTTGCCAGAACATAATGGAGCAGGGGGAATTGATAAATGCACTTCTTATCAATTCCCCTTAACTGTGCCCTTTTAAAACTGGAATCTTGCGTATATCTGACGGATAGCTGATATCTCCATGATGCAACAAGCAAGCTATCCTTAAAATTTCGCTATGAAATAATCCACGTTATAGGTAAAAAAAGAAAGTGCCGAAACACTTTCCCAGCTTGCGAAAACAGGAGGAATTATTTGTATCGCATCTTTTCCGTGATACAAACAATTTCTCCGTGACTTGCCAGAATGTGGAGACGTTCCAAAATTGAGCGAGCGATAGCGAGTATGTTTCAATTTTGGCGACAGGAACCTAAAGCCGCCACACACAAGCTATTCATCAGTTGGAAATCTCACAATATCGTTAGGGGTACAGCCCAAAGCATGACAAAGTTTTTCAAGCGTCAACATGGTGATATTCTTATTTTTCCGCAGAGTATCTAACGCCTTGTTGTCTATCACCTTATCTTTTAACAGCTTATATTGTGTGATTTCTTTCTTTTTCATAGTCTCCCATAATGGGCTGTAATCAATCATAAATAGCGACTGCCTTTCTTTGCATCCTGTTACTATTATGAATGAACAGCCAGAAAATAAATATTGTGCATATATGCGCTATATGCTACAATAAATATTGTAGTAAAATAGATTCATATAACCAAAGAAAGGAAACGTGCATATGAAAAACAAAATAATTACTATCATTTTGTCGTCATTGTTGGTCGTGAGCATTGGTATCAATATCTGGCAGTACAGTAAAGCCAATTCATCTGTAGCCACTTTGCAAGATGATATTGCCAATCTGAAAGCTGAAATGGATTCACAAAATAATGAGATTTCAGAAAAAGATACAGAAATTGAAAAATTGTCTGCTTCTGTAGAGGAAATGAAAACAGAAAACGAAAATCTGAAAACTGCCATTGATGATGCAACAGCCAAAGATGCACAGATTGTAGAATTAAATGCAACTATAGAAAGTTTGAATGCTACGATAGATGAATTGAATGCAGAAATAGAAGCCTTGAAAAAAACTTCTAAAGCTAAAACTACCCAGCAGTCAAGCGGAAATGGTGGTAGTGGAAATAATCAACCCCAAACCCCTCCTCCTGCTGAATCTCAACCAAGTGGCGATGATTCAACTGGTAGTACTGATAATCCTTGGGGAGTAGTTCCTCAGGATGCTAGTGAATTAGACTGGAGTGGTGGAGGCCGTGAGTGGCACTAAGATTACTAAAAAGTAGTTAGATAAAGAGCCAAGACTTTCAAAAGTCTTGGCTCTTTATAAAAATTTTACACATATATGTGTATCCCAAAGACTTCATATTTTTATATGGTCTTTTTTTATTATTTTCAAATAAAGGTGAATGTATAAACATACAGCCATCAGAAAAAATTAGCATCTGCAACACATAACTTAAAAGGGAGTATTTCAATGGTGGAGAATTTGACTCTTCAGGTTTCAACTAAACAAATTTCATACAGGGTCAGCATCTAACATTGATCGCCCAGTGGTGCCAAAGGCGTAGGCGTTCGCCAATGTAGGGGGCAGAGTGAAGCGGAGCGGGAACGGAGCCACCGGAATGCGGGCGGCGTTAAGCGCCTAGCACAATTCGGCGATCTCCCCCGAAGGGGGGGCCGAGTTAGTATTACCTCGGACTTCTGTGTTCAGTGTTGCACGCCCCTTCCCCCTCTGTTTATCATCTTTCCCCCAACACAATCTATTCTAAATTCCCTGTGTCCGTGTCCAGATCAAAGTGTCCAATCTCAAAAATCCCTTATCTTCCCAAAATCTCCCCCATTTTATGATTGTAGTGTCAATTAGTTGTGCTATCATAAGAGAAAAAACTTAAAAAGGAGAAAAAAGATGAATAAAAACAATATTTCTACAAATCAAACTAAAGATGATAGAAAAACAAGAAAGGCAAGGACAATAGAAATGAATGAAAATAGCAAAAAAAATGCAAAAAATTTAGAAACTAAAAGGTTTAATGTTTTTCTCATCAGGGAAATGTATGTTTATATGGCGAAAATTGATAGAATTGCCAATGCCACAAACCGTCTCTATAAATATCTGGGAGTGGATGAAGATTATTATAATCATCTTGTTCAGAATGGAGCCGGGGATATAAATAGAATAAAAAATAAACTGGTGGAGTGTGGATTTTCAGATACTCTATTCAGATCGGATAGTCCTACACAGATAAAAACCAGTAAAGCTTTAAAAAGAATGGTTAAGGAGTATCTTCGAGATAAAACTGATTTTTCTCTGAAAGAATTTCGTATTTATTTCGATGCAGAAGTAGGTTCTATCAGGAATCCCGATAATGCGCTATTGGTAGTGGCAACGAGGAACCTATTAAATAAAGTAGTTCAAGCTTCCAATCCAGATGATACACTTCTACATTTTCTGGATATTCTGGAAGATATGGATTATGAAGGACATGCCACACAAAAAGAGATGGTTGAAAAGATTCAGGATATATACGATGAATATATAGGACTTGTAGAGGATCACAAAAACATAACTGAAAACTGATTTTTATTAACCCCTGTTTCTGTAATAGTGGAGACAGGGATTTTCTATTTCATATCTGTAAAATCTAATCCCAAAAACACCCCCAAAAACCGAAAGACACAGCTTTAGTGATCCCTCATAATAAAATATAGATAAGCAATACTAGAGAAAAAAATAATCCCAAAAACATCGGGATAATCTGAATTACGTAAACGAACAAGCCCTTTAAAATAAAGGGAAAGATAAGCAAAAAAAATGTTGATTTGAAAGGAGATTAAAAGATGGCATTTCCATTGAACAAACTTCACTTGAGTTTAGCAAGTGTAGCAAAGACTACAAATGCAAAGGGGATGGAAGTATCTGACACTTCCACCATTTACGAAAGAGACAGCGAGGGTAGGAAACTGGATAAAATTATCGGTTATTCGATCACATGTTCGGGATATAGGGGTGGCTTGCTAGTAGTGAAATTCCCACCCTCTGTAGAGAAAAAATTTAAGGAGTTGCAGAAGGAATTAGAAAATGATGTGGAAATTCTCATCAGTTTTTCTAAATTATCCCTTACTGCTTATGCGCTCAAGGGTAGAGATAATAATATAATTTCCGGAGTAGTCGGGAAGGCTGAGGATTTTACAATTATATCAAGTATAGATTCCATATCCTCTGATTTAGCTGATATGGGGGAAATAGAACTGTAGTAGTTGATATAGAGAGGGTTCTGCTTATCTACCCTCTCATTCTAAAAAAGGAGATCAAGTTATGAAAGAATTATACCAAAGTATTATTGAAGCAATTGATTACATGCTTTTTTATTACAGCAATTTATTTGGCTTTGCTGTAGAAAAAGAAAAAATCACATGTGAAAAAAGAGACATGGGCAAACACGGTATAACATACTTTACAGCTACAGTCCCTAAAACAAATTCCTGTGCCTACACGGTGCAGGAAATGAGGCTGATTATGCAGGAGTACATGGAAATATGTGTGCTTCCTGCAAGCAAGATTCCCCCATATTTAGCGGGGGAAGAATTACTGGAATCATTATATGTTGATTCCATTAGAGAGAAAGAGGGGAACTACATCATAGAAGTAATTTACATAGACAACGCTACGGCGTTTCGCTATGTAAAAAATAGCAAAAATTATGAAAGGAGAAACTGACATGAGCACAAGCAACAATCAATTTATGCAGGGGGCAAAAACCGCCCTCTGCGACTGGTGGCAACAATCTCACCAGAAATGGTTGGATGAGCAAAAGCAAAAAAACGAAGCCCAGAGACAGACTTTGAAATATCAGTCTGCATTACAGTTGCAGACAGAATTGGCTGAAATATTTAGCAATATGTCTGCACCTGCAAATTTACAACAGATCAGATTTACTTCTGATCTTGTAATAAAAGAGAATAGTAGTGATAAGAATAATATCTATCGCTACAGGTGGAAAAAGAAAGGAGAGGAAAAGATAGCACAAGTTATCCTTAATGGAATCAAAAATAACTTGAATGCAACAATAATGGAACACAATAGTAGATTATGGAATACGGCATCTACTTTGCCATATCCTGACAATCAAGCACTGATCGAACGCTATCCATTCACTGCAAATGGGTTCAGGATCACGGGGCTGTTTGATTCACCCCTAGATGTTGAATTAGTGATTCAAACTTAAAAAACGGGCATCTGTCAAACGGCAGGTGCCTTTCCCATTTTCAGGCTGAAAACCTGATAGCTTATAAAGTGCCATTCCATTATATTAGAATTGTCAGAAAGGGGGAACGGCATGAAAAAAGAAAGGAATCGTAAGTATTTGCTTACGATCAATAACCCCGAAAAAAAGGGGCTCACAAAAGAGAAAATTATAAAGAATATAAAAAAGTTTTCTTGTAAATATTTTTGTCTCTGTGCCGAGACAGGATCACAGGGAGTTTATCATTGGCACGTATTTATTAACTATAAAAATGCGATTGCCTTCGATACCATCAAACAAAATTTCCCTACGGCACATATAGATGCTGTTCTGGGAACCTCAAAGCAGAACAGGGCGTATATCTTAAAATCTGCGCCCGAACATAATAAAAAAGAAGATGGATCGTACAAGTATAAAGATTCCTCTGGAAAAGAACATAAGGGAATCAATCACGAAGCTACATTTTATGAGTTTGGTGAATGCCCTGACGAGCAACAGGGCAACCGTTCAGATTTAGAGCGGATGTATTCCCTTGTGAAAGAAGGATACACAGATTCAGAGATACTAGAAGCTTGCGGAGAGACAGCGATCAAGTATATTGATAAAATTCAAAAGTTACGACATGTTTATTTAATAGACAAGTTTTCAGGGGAGAGGAGGCTTGACTTAAAGGTGAATTATATTACAGGAAAGACAGGGGCAGGAAAAAGCCGAGACATATTGGATGAACATGGTGGCAGAAATGTTTATCGGGTGACTGATTATCAGCACCCCTTCGATTCCTACCAGTTACAACCTGTTATAGTCTTTGAGGAATTTCGCTCAAGCCTGCGTTTACAGGATATGTTGAATTACTTAGACATTTATCCTGTAACACTGCCCGCAAGATACTCTCCCCGTGTTGCCTGTTACGATACAGTTTTTGTTGTTTCAAACTGGACGTTTGAACAGCAGTATGCAGAGATTCAGAAAGACAGTGAACAGCGTTCCACTTATGAAGCATGGATACGCCGCTTTAACGGCTTCGTAAAAGAATACTACGATGTCGGGAAATATCGCCTGTATAACTCGATGCAGGAATATTTACATAGACATGAACAATTTCATGTAATACCAGAGGGAACAAAAACCCCTTTTGATGAAGAGGGAGAGTACAATCAGCAGGAACTTCCCTTTGAGTAGGGGATTCACAATGAAAATTTAAAGGAGAGAATAGGATGGATTTGAAAATACCAGAAACATTATTACACCAGATGAAATATACAAAGATAGAAAGGTTTCACCGAATCAACGGCAGACACATTGATATATATACCGAGGGGGAATACCAGATAATAGACCGAAATGAAACAGTTTTTATTGAAGATGAAACCGATTCCGACTTGTGGTATGAAGTTACTTTTTTTGATGCCGCAATCTTCTTTACCATGTACGGGATGACTCCGTTTGAACAGGATGGGCTACCCTGTGCAGATTTCTTAGGGGAAATAAGTCTCGATTTGCTGGTAGACTGGGACATTATGCTTCTTGATACAGAAGCGGAAATATTCATAACGAGGGATTGGGATGTATACCGCATTCCATTCCGTTATCTTCTAAAGGATGACACAGAAGATAGAACCTGTCACAAACTGGAATTTCTGGGGAATTATGCCCCCAGCGTGGAAGACCGCATTATCGGCATAGTGGGGATAAGGGGCAGGGAATACGAAATAGACAGATTGTGTTTACGATAGGAATGGGATTCCGCTACAAAAGATATCCGTAAGCATACAGTAACCCACTTTGGAATCCCCCTAAACAGGGAGGATTTTATGGAACAAAAAGCCACTTCCCATGACCAGTATTTTGTCATGGGGAACAACAAAATTATAATCAAAGAGCACTTCAAAGAGAATGGAAAACCATTAAAATCCATTCTTGAAAAAGTGATTTTTGATGCTGGAAAACAGCAAGAAAACCGCATAAATACAGCATAAATCATTGAAAAAAAGCCCATTCTGTGGTATACTTTTAAATAGCAAGAAGTATATCATAAGCGTGGGCTTTCTTAAAAAGGAGGATAAAAAAATGAAGCCCACACGTAATTTAACCGCACTTTACTACCGCCTTTCAAGGGATGATGAATTACAGGGGGAATCCAATTCCATAGCCACCCAGCGCATGATGCTTCGCAGATATGCAGAACAGAACCACTTCAATATTGTAGATGAATATGCAGATGATGGTTATTCTGGAACAAACTTTGAAAGACCCAGTTTCAAGCGCATGATATCGGACATTGAAAACGGAAAAATAAATTGTGTGATTACAAAAGACCTTTCCAGATTAGGCAGAAACTATCTTTTGACAGGGCAGTATATCGAACTGTTTTTCCCTGCACATAATGTCCGCTACATAGCAGTTGACAATGGTGTAGACAGTGAGAACCAGCAAAGCAGTGAATTTACTCCTTTCTTGAACATTATCAACGAGTGGTACGCAAGAGATATCAGCAAGAAAGTCAAACGTGCCCTCTATACAAGGAATGAGAACGGCGCACACTATGGCGCATATGCCCCATTAGGGTATATCAAAGACCCCGACAAAAAAGGGCATCTTCTGATTGATGCAGAAACAAGGTGGATTGTTGAAAAGATTTTCGGCCTTGCTGTTCAAGGACGTGGAGCCGCCAGTATCACCCGGATTCTGACAGAGGAAAAAGTACCTACTCCCGGATGGCTCAACTATCAACGCTATGGCACGTTTGCGAACCACTTTGCAGATGCGCCGCCGGAAAAAGCCCATGCGTGGACGATTGCCATAGTCAAGGAAATCTTGAAATCAGAGACCTACATAGGCAACAGCGTACACAACAGGCAGACCAATATTTCGTTTAAAGATAAACGGAAAGTGAGAAAATCCGAAAGCGACTGGTGGAGGGTAGAGAACACCCATGAAGCAATCATTTCAAAAGAGGACTTCCAGACAGTACAGGGGATGATAGCAAGCCGCCGCCGGAAACAAAAGGACGGAACGACACAGATTTTCTCTGGTCTGGTAAAATGCGCCGATTGTGGATGGTCTCTCGCTTATGGAGTGAACAGGCAGAACAAGAACCCCTATGGCTATTATCGTTGCAGCAAATACGGACAGGGATTGCGCCAATGCTCCATGCACTATATCCGCTATGATGTCCTGTATGCCTATGTCCTGTCAAGGCTTCAATATTGGTTCAATGAAGCACAGCAGAATGAAAGCCAGCTTCTGCAAAGGCTCTTGAAAAGTAGTGACAGTGAGCGCAGTTCAGCAAGAAAGAAAGCTGCATCCGAACTGAAAAAGGCACAGAAAAGACAGGCAGAAATAGATGCCCTGTTTGCCAGAATGTACGAGGACAGGATGGCAGGGAAAATCACGGAACACAATTTCTCCATGTTGTCTGATAAGTACCAGACAGAACAGGAAACGCTTGCACAGACTATTGATTCTCTGCAACAACAGCTTGCACAAGGTACACAGGAATCAGCGGATGCAGAAAAATGGATAGCACTTATAAAGCAGTATACAGCCCCCACTGAACTGACCGCTGAACTACTGAATGCACTGATTGAAAAAATATTAGTCCATGAAGCATCCAAAGATGAAAACGGAAACAGGGTACAGAAAGTAGAAATTTTTTACCGCTTCATTGGCAAGATTGATTGAAACAAATATCTTCCCTGTGACAGAAGCCACAGGGAGACACTTCTAAAACAATATCTTTAACTATGGGATACACCGGTCTCCCACTTGCTGACCGCCTTATCCGAGATAAACAGGCGGTCAGCAAGTTCTTTTTGCGTATATCCTTTCTCCCGCCGCAGTCCTGCCACAAAGGCACCGAATTTCTGTTTGTCTATCTCAAACATTCTGCACACCTCCACGCTGATTATATCCCGATTCTATCGTATAATCTGCTCTGTGGCAATCGAACAGCAGTAGAATATAAACTTTTTAATCTAATTCTGCCCCGTTTGACCGGATCACTTAGAAAAGCATTTTGCTGTCCTATTCCCTCTTCCGAAATTCCTTTGACAAAATAAACACCCCAAACAAAATCCCGTTGAGCAGGATCGCCGCCGGGATCATTCCCCAGGTCACCGCCTGATTCTGCAGCACACCTGTGGAATACTCATTGGCAACCACCACGATCAGATTATTATTCAAATAGTGCAGGATCACCGGCACCCATATATTTTCTGTCTTTAAGTACGCCCAGCCGAAAAAGATGCCAAGCCCCAGACAGGTAATGATCTGCGACACGGTCATGATCACCCCCCTGTCCGGCGTCGTGTAGAAGAAAAAGTCCAGGAAAATATGCCACAGGCCCCACACCACGCCAAGGATCAGGACTCCCTGCCTCATACCAAACTTCTTCTGAAGCAGAGGCTGTAAGTAATATCTCCAGCCGTACTCTTCCCCGAGAAAGGGCATACAGGAGAGCAGGAAATTGATTGGCATGACGAGCAGATAACCCAATGCCGTCGGGTTTCCCAGAATCTCCGCTATCATATCCGCCTGTCCGTCCAGCACATAACTGAGCATCCCTCTGCCGAAATAAAGTACCAGAAAAACAAAAATGCACAAAAGAGACGCCTTCCAGTTTTTCCATCTGAGCCCGTATGCTTCCCGTCTTTCTCTTCCGCATATCAACAGCATGATCCAGCACAGGATCGTTCCCACTATCATCACATACTGGGCGATCAAAGACCATCTGGAAAGTTCCTGCCCGGCCACAAAAACCGGTTCTCCTGGCGCGGCAATAGCCATCACACATCCGGCGATCATCACAAATGTCACCGCCAGAAAGCATAAGTAAAACGCTTTGGGCAGCCTTTCGTCCTTCCACTGCGTAAGCAGGTACGCCAGCATGACGCCTGCCGCCGGATAAAACATCTGGGCGCTGGGAAAGATGCTGAGTTCTGTCGGTATCGTGCTTCCATACCAGGTCATGATTCCTGTTATACAGGTCACACCATATGCTATGAGCAGAAAAATAATAAACTGTTTTTTTGCCTTACTCTGTTCTGTCATGTTTTTTGTTTCCTTTCATCAAATATCAAACTCCGGCGGCACATCCAGTTCATGGGGCACCGGTCTGCCGTTTTTCTTCCGCTGGCGGACACACTCTGTCAGCAAATATTCTATCTGGCCATTCACAGATCGAAAATCATCCTCTGCCCAGGCTGCAATGGCGTCATACAATTTTGCTGACAGGCGGAGCGGAACCTGTTTTTTGCTGTTATCCGCCATCCGTTAATACAGACTGCCGGAATTTACGATAGGCTGGGCATCCTTATTTCCGCACAGTACCACCAGCAGGTTGGATACCATGGCCGCTTTTCTCTCATCGTCCAGTTCCACCACTTCATTTTCAGACAGGCGCTTTAACGCCATCTCCACCATGCCCACAGCGCCATCCACGATCAGCTTCCTCGCATCGATAATCGCCGACGCCTGCTGGCGCTGCAGCATCACCGCCGCGATCTCCGGCGCATAGGCCAGATAGGTAATTCTGGCTTCGATAATTTCCAGTCCCGCTTCTGCGACTTTATCCTGAATTTCCTGCCTGATCCGTTCCGCAACGATCTCACTGGAACCCCGCAGACTGCCGTCATCCGCCTGCCCGTCTCCTGTGGTATCCACATTTTCCGTGGCGTCGTAAGGATAGATCCTGACCACATTGCGCAGCGCGCTGTCGCACTGCAGGGACAGATATTCTTTATAATTGTCCACATTAAATACCGCTTTCGCCGTATCCACCACGCGCCACATCACCGCAATACCGATCTCCACCGGATTGCCCAGACAGTCGTTGATCTTCTGCCTGTTATTATTTAATGTCATGATCTTCAGGGATATCTTCTTATCGACACTTCCCGCATTCACATTTAAATTTGCGCTTCCAACCCCCCCGATCTGAAATAATTTCGCGGCATTCGGTTTTACATCACCGCTCTGATTTAGCTTCGTCTCCGCCGCCGGATTTACCATGGAGCAGAAGGGATTTACACAATAAAATCCATCTCCTTTCAGGCTGCCGATATATTTGCCAAACAGCGTCAGTACCGCCGCCTCCTGAGGCTTTAACACATGCAGCCCGCAGAACGGGATCCAGCCGAACACTGCATACACAATACCGATGACGATCAGTGAGGTACCCGATATCAGCGCCCTGTCCCCCTTCACATTTATGACGATCCCGCCGATAATCGCTACAATTGCGGCGACATAAAGTATTATAAATAATAACAGCATCGCCATACCGTTCTTCTTTTTCTGTAAAATTTTTTCTTCCATCATTTTTCCTCCTGTGATTTTTGATAATTTCCTGTCACTTCTTTGCCGTTTCCACATTTTTTTACTTTTTATATGAAGAAACATGCTTGATATTTGTATGATATCATTTTGATATCACTTTGTCAATCCCTCAAATTGAGCGGGTAAAATTTTCTCCCCACTTGTACGCGCCCCTGCGCATAAACCAACAGGCCATCCCTCTACAGGGCAGCCTGTTTTACTTTTTAGTACCGCACTTAAATTCCGGTTTGCCAGTTACGTTTCATCAGCTGTCCCAATCACCCGATTAACGGTAGAATCAGAGACGTCCAGATATAGCTTACCGGCATTACAAGTATCATAGCCGGAATCATATCCGCCGTAGGGAACATTTTTACCTTTAACATCCGAAACCCTGTAGCAAGCATCAAAAACCCACCGCAGGCCTTAAAATCGTTGATCATTGCCTCTGTAGTAAGTGGAAAAATAAGTCCTGCACAGAAGCCCATCGCCATGGAACAGCACCCGAAAATCATATTGAGTTTATCTTTAAAGTCTTCGGATAATTTTCCCCCTATACAGGCTCCCGCAATGCCTCCTGCCACAATGGAAATAGAATTTACGATAATACCGACCGGCATCTTTGTTCCCCCCGCAAATAATTTTCTGATTTCTTTGTCACCTATATTAGTATAAGCCTCCCCGTACAGACCGGTCAAGCGCCAAAGCATACACATTACTTCGGGTTCAATGGAATAAGGCGTAAAAGAAAAAGAGAAATATTTCCTTATTTTGGAAAATCAACGAAACCTTTTTCCATATTTCAAATCAGGAAAAAATATGTTACTATGATATTCATCACAGAAAACGCAGATACTTATATTGAAAATACTATCTGTCAGCTTTCTGTTATTAAAAAAGGGAGTAATACCCGAAGCAGGGTTATCACGAATCATGTATGATGTAATCATTATCGGCGCCGGCGTCATCGGCAGTGCCGTGGCCAGAGAACTGTCCCGCTATCAGCTGCATATTTTAGTTGTCGAGAAAGAAGAGGATGTCTGTTGCGGGACTTCCAAAGCCAACAGCGGCATTGTCCATTCCGGCATTGACTGTAAACCGGGAACCTTAAAAGCCCACATGAATCTTCTTGGCAATGAAAAAATGGAAGCTCTGTCAAAGGAACTGGATTTTCCGTTCAGACGAAACGGTTCTCTTATCCTGTGCTTCTCCGAGGAAGACCGTCCCCGGTTAATAAAACTTTACAGGCAGGGCATCGAAAACGGTGTTCCCGATCTTCGCATTCTGGAAAAGGAAGACTTGCATAAACTGGAACCAGGCGTATCCGATCAGGCGATTGCCGCTGTCCATGCCCCTTCGGGCGGTATCGTATGCCCCTTCGGTATGAACATCGCCCTGGCGGAAAACGCCACCGAAAACGGTGTGGAATTCCGGTTTGATACGGAAGTACTGACCATCTCCAAAATTCCGGCAGGTTATCAGCTGCTGACAAATACCGGGGAACTGCGGGGCCGATGCGTCGTCAACGCGGCCGGCGTCCATGCGGATAAATTCCACAACATGGTCAGCGCCCGCAGGATCCATATCACACCGCGGCTGGGTGAATACTGTCTGCTTGACAAAACCGTCGGAGGGCTGGTGGATAAGACGATCTTTCAGCTGCCCACCAGTTCCGGCAAGGGAATTCTTGTCACGCCCACTGTCCACGGAAATATTCTGATTGGTCCCACCGCAAGAGATTCTGCGGATAAAGAGACCACCGACACCACGGCTGAGGGTCTGGCACAGGTCCTTTGGTCCGCGAAAAGATCCGTACCGGATCTGCCGGTACGGCAGATCATTACCTCCTTCTGCGGCAGCCGCGCCCATGAGGCGGGCGGCGAATTTATTATCGGGGAACCGGAGGATGCGCCTTTCTTTATTGATGCGGCAGGAATCGAATCGCCGGGGCTTACTGCGGCTCCCGCCATTGGCTGCCATATCGCCGAAATAGTCTGCGATCTGCTCTCCCCCGTTCAAAATCCCGGTTTCAACGGACACAGAAAAGGCATTCTCGATCCGAAGACGCTCTCGAAAGAGGCTTATGCACAGCTGATCAGAAATCATCCTGCCTACGGCAATATCGTCTGCCGCTGTGAAACCGTCACGGAAGGAGAGATTCTGGATGCCATTCACCGTCCTCTGGGCGCAAAGTCCCTGGACGGCATCAAACGCAGAGTCCGCGCCGGGATGGGGCGCTGCCAGTCAGGCTTCTGTTCCCCAAAGGTGATGGAGATCCTGGCGAGAGAATATCAGATCTCCCAGCTTGAGATCACCAAGAGCGGGAAAGATGCGCATATGATTGTCGGCTGTACTAAAAGTGATGATATTCCGTTGTGACTTCCGGACGCCGTGGCGAAAATATCTCTTCTGCAATGCGCCAGTAGCTCATTCTCCTGAAAAGCAGAGCTTGCTACAGAGATATTTTCATCCTGACCTGGCATAATCAACCTTAACCGGATGATATTACATATACATAAATACGAAAAACAGGAGGTTTCTCCATGAATTCTTATAATGCAGATACAATGCATATTAACACAGCGCAGGATGCGGCCGCTGATGGTATACAGTTTTACGATATCGTCATTATCGGCGGAGGTCCCGCAGGGCTTGCCGCCGCTGTTTCTGCCAGAAAAAACGGCATTGAAAATATACTCATTTTAGAGCGTGACAATAAACTCGGCGGTATATTAAACCAGTGTATTCACAACGGTTTCGGCCTCCACACTTTCAGGGAAGAACTCACCGGCCCGGAGTATGCAGACCGCTTTATCCGGCAGGCTGCCGCATTAAAGATCCCGCATAAATTAAATACCATGGTTTTGGATATCTCAAAAGAAAAACTGATCACCGCCGTCAACAGCACTGACGGCCTGCTGCAGATCAAAGCAAACGCCGTGATCCTCGCCATGGGCTGCAGGGAACGGGCCCGCGGCGCTTTAAATATCCCCGGCAGCCGCCCGGCGGGCATCTACTCCGCCGGCACCGCACAGTATCTTGTCAATATGGAGGGATACATGCCGGGCAGAGAAGTGGTGATTTTGGGTTCCGGTGATATCGGCCTGATCATGGCAAGACGCATGACCTTAGAAGGGGCAAACGTAAAAGTCGTGGCCGAACTGATGCCTTACTCCGGCGGATTAAAAAGAAATATTGTGCAGTGTCTGGACGATTACGGCATTCCGCTGAAGCTTTCCCATACCGTCATTGCCATCAGGGGGAAAAAACGGCTGGAGGGCGTCACTCTGGCACAGGTGGATGAAAACGGCAAACCCATCCCGGGCACGGAGGAAGACTACAGCTGTGATACCCTGTTGCTCTCCTGCGGTCTGATTCCGGAAAATGAACTTTCCCGGGGCATCGGCACCGAGATGGATCCCGTCACAGGCGGCCCCTGTGTCAACGAGTCTCTGGAAACCAGCATTCCCGGCGTTTTTGCCTGCGGAAACGTCCTCCATGTCCACGATCTGGTGGATTACGTGTCGGAGGAGGCCGCTGCAGCAGGCAAAAATGCGGCCAGCTATGTACGGCAGGCAGACGGCGGAGCAGACACTGCCCCCGCCGAAAAATTTGAATCAGGTGACGGTGCAACGCCCTCCTGCAAAGACCAGAGCGAGATTCCTCTTATTTCCACAGGCGGCGTGCGCTACACTGTCCCGAAAACAGTCTGCATCGACCGCATGGAAGATCTTCTGACCGTCCGTTTCCGGGTGGGTGCCGTCTACAAAAATTCCTTTATTTCGGTATATCTGAACGATGAGCAGATTCTGCACAGAAAAAAACCGATCATGGCCCCCGGCGAAATGGAACAGATCATCCTGCAAAAAACGCAATTGGAAGCCGTCAAAAACCTGAAAACCATCACCATCAGGATAACTGACTGCTGAAAAATCAGACCAGTCTCTATGACAACCGGAGGTATCAACATGGAAAAACGCTCTCTCACCTGCATCGGCTGCCCTTTGGGATGCACCGTTACCGTAGAGTTGAATAACAGGGAAATTTTAAACGTCACCGGAAATACCTGTAAGCGCGGCGACGATTACGCCAGAAAGGAGGTCACCCGCCCCATGCGCACCGTGACCAGCACCGTCCGCGTCATGAACGGCGTCCTCCCTGTGGTCTCGGTGAAAACAGAAGCGGATATCCCGAAAGAAAAGATTATGGATATCATGCAGAGTCTCAGGGACCTGAACGTGCCTGCCCCTGTGCATATCGGGGATATGATTCTGGAAAACGCCGCGGACACAGGGGTGAATATTGTCGCCACAAAATCGGTAGCAGTAAAAATAGGTTAACGGTTCAGCCCGGGCTTTTCTTTTTCCGGTACTCTGTCGGTGTTATATGATAGTGCTTTTTGAATACTCTGCAGAAATAATCCACATTGTGAAATCCTGCTTCCCCGGAAACCGTGTGGATTTTTTTCTCTGTGTTTGTGAGCAGCAGCGCCGCTTCATTTAAGCGATAGTTTATCAGGTAATTTATCGGCGTAATATGCAAATGATCGCGAAAGAGATTTAATACCGTACTTTTACTGATTCCCACATGGTCTGCAATGTCTTCCAGGGAAATATCCTGTGTATAATTCAGTTGGATGTACTGCATCATCATCTGCAGCCTGGCCTGGGCGGAAGCAGAATTTTTCCTGTGACTTTCCTCACAGGAGACAGGTACATTTTCATATATTTCCAACCAGAGTCTCTGCATGAGAGAAGCTGTCAGAAGTTCACCGGATGAAGCGCATCCCTGCGCTCCAATGATCTGTTTCATAATCGATAACGCTTCCGCCTGCCAGGGGATATCCGCCCGAAAAATCTGATAAGCCAATGTGGAAGAAATAACCGGCAAAATATATTTCTGATACAGAAAACTGTCCTGCGGGGCAAGAAAAGAGGGCAGGCACAAAAAATTGGGAATAGCGGCTTCCCCAGGAGAATAAAAGCGATGCAGGATCCTGGTATTTATAAATATTCCGTTACCCGCCGACAAATCAAACTTCTTTTCTCCGATCCAGAAAGTCACAGTCCCCGATTCGATATATACAAACTCCAGTTCCGTATGCCAGTGCCATTCGATACAGTGAAAATCAAACTGCGCTAAATTTTCATTATAAAAATGGAACGGGTAGCTGTTGCTGCCGCGCGGAACCGTCTCCATCAGATCTTCATCTGTCAAAATTTTACTGTAGGATATGGCGTCCCTCATAGACTGATCCTCTCAAAAGATTCTTTTTACGATATTATACAATAAATATCGGATATAAATCAATGAAAATCCATCTGTTATATTATATAATCCAATAGGAACAGGCGGATCGAAGGGAACGTTCAAACAATGAAATCAAAACAGAATGGGAGGGTTCCTGCGTATATGAATGCGATAATAAAAATGGAGAAATACAGGTCCGGAGAATGTCTTTCCATATATGTCGATACTAAAAACGATGTAAATGAGTTGATGATCACTCTGACAGACGCAGGATTTATCGTGAATTATGAACCGCGTTACATATCTGAGAACTATGAAGGATGTTTTCTGTGTGGCGGGCAAAATGTGATCAAAGTCTGCTGCAGGGAATACGAAAAAAAGAAAGGAATATAAGACGATGACACCAAACTATCAAAAGACAAAAACAGCCTGTTACCTGGGCTTTATTACACAGGCCATAGCCGCCAATTTCGCTCCGCTGCTGTTTTTAAAATTTCATAACGATTATCACATTTCTCTAGGCAATATCGCTCTCATTTCCACCTGTTTTTTCTTTACCCAGCTTTTGGTGGACCTCTTCTGTGCAAAATTTGTGGACCGGATCGGATACCGTGTATCCATCGTGGCTTCCGAAGTCTGCGCCGCGGCCGGGTTGATCGGTCTTGCGTTTCTGCCGGATCTTCTGCCGGATCCGTTTACCGGAATCCTGTGCAGTGTGGTCGTATACGCCGTGGGAAGCGGATTGATCGAAGTGCTCTGCAGCCCCATTGTGGAGGCATGTCCCTTTGACAATAAGGAGGCGACCATGAGCCTGCTCCACTCTTTCTACTGTTGGGGCGCGGTGGGAACTATACTGATTTCCACCATATTTTTCGCGGTATTCGGCATGAACAGCTGGAAATGGCTGACTATACTGTGGGCGCTTATTCCGGCGGTAAACATCTACAACTTTGCGACATGCCCCATCGAACATTTAGTGGATGAGGGAAAGGGGATGGGTATCCGGCAATTATCCCGGAAACCTCTGTTCTGGCTGGCCGTCTGCCTGATGATCTGTTCCGGCGCCTCCGAACTTGCCATGGCGCAGTGGGCATCGGCTTATGCGGAAGCCGCACTGGGGCTGTCCAAAACCATCGGCGATTTAGCCGGTCCCTGCCTGTTTGCAGTCACCATGGGCATCAGCCGCGTCATCTTCGGGAAATACGGCGACAGAATGGATCTGATGAAATTTATGACAGGATCCGGCCTCCTGTGCGTGGTATGTTATCTGCTCACCTCGCTGTCTTCCAATCCGTTGATCGGCCTGATCGGCTGTATTGTATGCGGGTTTTCCGTGGGGATCATGTGGCCCGGAACGATCAGCATTTCCTCCGAAAAATTTCCCGTCGGCGGAACAGCCATGTTCGCCCTGCTTGCCATGGCGGGAGATCTGGGCGGCAGCATCGGTCCGGGTATCGTCGGCCGCGTCACCCAGTATGCAGATGATAATATTCGTGTCGGCATGGGCATCGGTCTCATCTTCCCGGTTATTTTGTTGGCAATGCTTTTTCTTCTCGGAAAACAGAAGAAGCAGCGTTAAATTGTCAAAAGAGTCAAATACTCTGCACCAGGCCTGATAGGCCGCCGGGCTGCAGGACATTTGACTCTTTTTTGCAGCAGTAGCCAATTCATTCAGGCCAGTCAAAGGTTGGCTTAAAGCACAGCTCCTCAGCCCGTTGCCTGCAGGAATAAAAATAAAGTATATTTTATGGTGTCTCTACTAACTCCCTCACCAACGACTTCACCGTCCCATAATACACCGCATACAGCAGCGCCGCGATTCCCAGAATCACCAGCCCGCATATGCCAAGCCCTTTGACTTCCGTCATGCTGAGTTTCCCGTCATTGGCGTACAGTATCATCGTGTACAGTCCACTCATCCCGATTATGCCGATCACCGACGGCGTACGGATCACCGTACAGCACTGTCTCCTGATCTCCTTTTTTAAAAAGACCGGCGGCGCTCCAAGTTTCTTCAGATCATCAAACACATAACGGTTGTTTAACGCGATCGTCTGACATCTCGTGTAGCCGATCACGCAGGCCGCCGTGATGCAGATCAGAAAGATAAACAGAAACATCATCAGGAATACCGAAAAGGTCCTCATAAAATCCGTCTTCTCAAGCATGACGGATTTTGGCATATACTCCCACCACAGCCTGAAATCCGAATCATTGATACGGCTTAAGTCTATTTTCGCCGCCAGTGAAGCAGCCGTATCATCCCCCCAATACTCTTTTCCTCTCTCATTGAGCGCAATCTTATACACCCTGTCATAAAAGCTGGCTAAATTACAGCTTTCATCTACGGAAGCCACAAAAGAGCGCAGCAGACGATCCGCAAACTGATAATCATCCTCGCCGTCTACATTGAAAACATGCATCACACCGCGCCATTCTCCGGCGGCCCCTTCCGCGATTTCAGCGTAATCTGCGTCATTTAACACATAATACCCTTTGCCCGAGTCCACCAGCATATTATAGTGTGCCCACCCGGCAAAAGACGTCTGTATCGTTTTCCTCGTACTCATGTTGGTAAAAATTTTACAATCCGTCCGCATGGCAAACGTATTTTCCTCCCCGTCATCGACGATTCCCAGATAAGTCCCCGGTTCCACCGTCACCTCTGTCCCGGTCAGTTCTTTCAAACTGCTCTCCGAAAAAAACTTCCCCTCAGCCACGATCTCCCAATATTCCTCTATGATCTTATCTCCTTCCTGACCTCCGCCCACGTCCGTGAAGCCGTCCATACCAAGACTGACGTATTCTGCCTCATGCCAATCCTTTAGAGACAGCCCGTACTCCGACGCCAATCCTTCCACCTCTTTTTTCGAAAGTCCGCTCTGATCCGCCCGGTAGTGGTACAGATAGTCATAGGGGCGATCCTTCAGCCCGTCTGTCATACTCGTCGTAAGCATAGGCAGATAAAAAATGGCAAAACACGCCCCTGCTATCAGCACCGTGCTGACAAGCATGTTGTTCACGGTCTGCTTTCCCTGGAACTTCATCATACTGTAGGAGATCAGATTACTCTTTAAAGAGGAGCTGCTTTTCCTGCCGGATCCCCCTTTCCGCTTTTCGTACCCGGAACGGCCCGGACGAAACCGCCAGCCGTATACCACCGTATGGAGTAAGATCATATACAGACCGATAAATACCGGGGCATATAATATGTTAAGCCATCCCGAGGCATAAATCCGGAAAAGTCTCATAGAAACAAACGGCGCTGCATATCCTCCCACCGCCCCGGCAAGCAGTACGATAATGCCCGCCGGGCCGCACCATCTCCCCAGTTCCTTCACCGGCTCGTTTTTGTGCTCTTCCTTGATCGTGTCCAGAATATCCGTCCTCGCCAGATAGCGATTTGCCGTCACACAGGCAAGTCCCACCACCATCGCCAGGAAAGCAAGCGGGATACCCAGATTGGCTATGCGCATATTCAACTGCATCTGCTCACTGTCCGCCAGAAACAGCCTAAAACTGTTCCACAAAAGCACCACAAGCGGAATTCCCGCCAGAATTCCAAAGCCGGAAGATAAAAAACTTAAGAACAGTATCTCCCGATAGAGAATCGGCGCAAGTTTTCCTTTCGAAATCCCCAGGGCCATCAGGATTCCCACCTGTCTCGATTTTTTTCGGAAAAACAACGCCGTGGCATATATTGTGAATGCCGTACAGCCCACCACAGCCAGCACAAAGATCGCCTGCATCTGCTTCCTCGAATCCCCGCCCTCCGGGAACACCTCCTGCACCGTGGGCGACAGCATCATAATGGAATATGCCGTGATCAGCATCAGGGAAATAAAATTGCAGAACAGATACAACCTCGCCTGATGGTAATCTAACTTCCTCAGTTTTTTCTCCAGATCTCTCATTGTTGTCATAAATAACCTCCTCACTGCGGCATTTCCGGGTTTTTCCCCATCTCCTCTTATCATCACAAACAACATTTCTGCCGCAGCCAATTTATCAAAACTATGCTCATAAGCGCAAATTTTCACTCCGCGTTGCTCATCTCTTTCAGTGTATCCAACAGATACCCCTGGAAACTGCTCTGTCCACCGGTTCGTTTCAGCTCCTTATAGATCACACCATCCTTTAACAGAATCACCCTGTCGCAGAAAGAAGCCGAAAAACTGTCGTGGGTTACCATCAGAATCGTGGAATTCATCTCGCTTTTTGCCTTCTCAAAAGCCTCTATCACGATCCGACTCGATTTGCTGTCCAGATTTCCGGTGGGCTCATCCGCCAGAATAATGAGCGGATCGTTGATCAGGCTCCTTGCGACGGCTGCTCGCTGTCTCTCCCCGCCGGAGATATCCGCCGGATATTTATCTTTTATATGGGAAATACCGAACAGTTCCATCAGTCTCTCCGCGTACTCTTCCGCTTCTTTGTCGGCCTTCTCTCTGATGATTCTGGGAATCAGAATATTCTCTTTTACGCTTAGCCCGTCGAGCAGCATAAAATCCTGAAAGACAAAGCCCAGCTTCCCGTTTCGAACCGCTGCCAGCCCTTCCTGATCCAAACCGCTCAGGTTCTGCTCTCCCAACAGAATCTCCCCCTTATCGTAGGGAATATAGCAGGAAATACAGTTGAGTAACGTACTCTTGCCGGAGCCCGACGCGCCCATCACTGCTGTAAATTCCCCCTTCTTCACATGAAAACTGATCCCTTTCAGCACCGGATAACGGGTTTTTGCCGTCTCATAGGATTTGTATAAATTTTTTACTGTAAGCATGTGTATGTCCTCCTTTTTTCCAACATACCACAATCTCCTCCTGCCGGATTTTGTCCTGTCAAATACCGCCCCGTTTTTGTAAAGATCTGTACCCCGCTGCAAAATATGTAAAGTTTGGCGCTTCTCATGTAAAATCCGGCAAAACGTATCTTGAGAGAATGATCCGGAAATGCTACAGTAAGAAGGAATATATTTATGACTGTCCAACGGAATATTTACAACAGACACGCAATGATTCATAACAGGAAGGAAATTTCTTATGCTTCGAATAGCTCTCTGTGACGATGAGGAAAACGCGCGCGACGCGCTTAGAATACAACTGGAAAAACTGATGGATGAATTGGAAGATGAGATCGTCTACGAATTCTCCAACGGCCGCACCTGTATAAACTGGCTCACTGCCCATCCGGGCGAAGTGGACCTGCTTTTTCTGGATGTGGAAATGGGAAAAGAAAACGGTATGGACGCGGCCAAAAAAATCAGGACTGTAAACCGCGATCTTCTGATCGTTTTTGCGACGGGATACACAGACTATGTTTTTGACGGCTATCAGGTAAATGCGCTGGATTTTCTGGTCAAACCCGTTTCCCCGGAAAAGCTGAAAGAAGTGCTGCTTCGGGCCAAAGAGCTGCTTACTCCCCCTACAGACCGGTTCTTTGTTTTAAAAAATGCGGACGGCGCCTATCGCCTGCCCTGGGACGATATCCTGTACTTTTACAGCGACAGAAGATATATTCATCTCGTCACCGTCATAAAAACTTATACATTCTACGGAAAGTTAAACGATATCGAAAAGCAGGTGCGCAACAATTTTGTCCGCATCCACCAGCGTTATCTGGTAAACAGCGATAACGTTACCTTTGTGGGCGGCGATTTTGTCACAGTCGATAATCCCGCCTGCGAAAAGCTTCCGGTCAGCAGGGCTTACAAAAAAGAAGCCTCCGAAAAACTGGCCAGAGTGCTTTTGTCCGGCTTCTCCGGATCCTGATTTGCAGGTCTCAGAACGGATCCCCGCATTTTGAGACGAATTCCAAAAATCTGAACAGACCGTAATACCGTTTTTATACTATTTGATATCAGGAGACAATCCATGCTTATTCTTTTTCTTGAATTACCCGGCTTCCTTTTTCATTACCTCACCATCCGACGACTGTTTCACATAAAGAAATCCTGTTTTGCCCATGCTGCCCTGTTATTTATCAGTGCCCTGATCGTCTGCATGATCATTTTTATCGGAGACTGGTACAATCTTCCCCCGACTTTCTTTTTCTACCTGGCGGGGATCCAGTTTTGCTGCACGGATTCTCCGTCCAAAAAGCTGTCGTTAGCTCTGATGCTATCCAGCACAGTATTTGCGTGTAACATATTTTTCGACAATATTCTGGAGCTCTATCACAGCCTTGGAATTATGGCGTTGTCCCGTAACTTCTTTTCTTTCATTTTGTATCTTCTGATACGGTTTCCCGGACCTGACAGAGAGACGGAGCTGGGAGCTTCCCTGTGGCACCTGATGGCTTTTCTGACACTTCCGCCGATGGGCATCGTCCTCAGCATTGTGCTGATCGCCGATGAAGGACAGAATTCCTACCGTTCCCTGTTTTTATATACGATTCTGCTTTTTCTCACAGTCCTCTCCTTCATCGGACTCTTATGGACTATTGCCGTTTTATCAAAACAGAAAGAGCTGGAACGACAAAGTCTTTATGCCGAGATGAACCAGTCTTACTATGAATCCATGAGCAGGCAGCACTTTGAGATCAGACGTTTAAAGCACGATCTGTCCAATCATCTGCACACTCTCGCCTTCCTTCCGGAAGATGAAAAGGCGGGCTATATCACCCACCTTCTGGAAAGTCCCGGTTTTACCAAACGGACGGATTACTGCGGCGATATGACCGTAAACGCCGTGCTTTCCGTGAAAGACGCTGTTATGCGGGAAAATAGTATCCCCCTGACAGTAAAGCTGGATATCCGTGAGGATATGCCCTATGAGAAAGCCGACATCTGCGTCCTGTTCGCCAACGCTCTGGACAACGCCATTGAGAGCTGTCTGGCGCTGCCGGAAGAGAAACGATTTATTGAACTGACCGCCCGCCACCAGAAAGGTATTCTGGCTCTCTCCATAAAGAACCCCACAAAAAAGGACAGTCCTTTAAAAGGTCTGCCTCCCACCACAAAGCCCGATAAAAACCGGCACGGCTATGGGCTTCACAGCATAGAGATCATTGTGCAGCACTACCGGGGAAACCTGAAAGTAAGCGTCGAAGACGGTATTTTTGAGTTGTTTTTGTATCTGCCGGAACTGTAAAATGACGCTTGTAAAAAATCCGGGGAAATGTTAAGATAAATTGTTAAAATTTTTACTTTATGGAGTATGCTATGAAAAAAAAGAGTTCTAAATGGCTTCCGGTTCTTCTACTGGCGCTGTTGCTGACCGGATGCCGGCGCAATACGCCGGATCCTGCAAAAGAGCAGCAGCTTCCCGATACGATCGCCCTGACTGTCTGGGCCGCCGAGGAAGATGAGGAATTGCTTCGGCAGATTATCGACGGATTTAAGGCCGAATATCATGGCCAGGCAGATTTTGAGATTACATACGAACCACAAAGCGAGAGTCACTGCATGGATGCGCTGATGGAAAATCTGGAAGGCGGAGCCGATGTATTTGCTTTTGCAGATGATCAATTAAACACACTGGTTGCCGCTGGCGCTTTGGAACCCATAGAAAACGCCGACGCCGTCAAACAGGCAAATCTGCCTGAAGCTGTCCTTGCGGCATCTGTGAACGATACCCTGTATGCTTTGCCGCTGACTGCGGACAATGGCTACTTCCTCTATTATAACAAAAAATATTTTACCGAACAGGACATCGCATCTTTTGACCGGATGCTGGCGATCGCCGCTGAAAACGGGAAAAAAGTTTCCATGGAGTGGTCTTCCGGATGGTATGTATATTCCTTTTTTGGCAATACCGGGCTTACAGTAGGATTAAATGATGACGGCATTACCAATTACTGTACCTGGAACAGTACGGAAGGCGATATCAAAGGTGCAGATGTTGGCCGGGCAATGCAGAATATGGCTTCCCACCCCGGCTTTACCAGCACAGACGATGCCGGATTTCTGGAAGGCGTTAAAAACGATACGATCATTGCTGGAATCAACGGTGTGTGGAATGCTGTTGCTGTGGAACAGGCCTGGGGGAAAAATTTCGGCGCCGCAAAGCTGCCCTCTTACACATGCGCCGGAAAACAGGTTCAAATGGCTTCCTTTTCCGGTTATAAACTGATCGGCGTAAACGCTTACTCCCAAAACAGGGAATGGGCGGCAAAGCTGGCCGAATGGATTGCAAACGAAGAAAACCAGAAACTTCGTTTTCGCATCCGTGGCCAGGGACCGTCCAATATAAACGCAGCTTCCTCCGGGGAAGTTCAGAGCGCACCCGCCATCGCAGCACTATTAGAGCAGTCGGAATATTCATGTCTGCAGCGCATCGGCGGAAATTTCTGGGAACCGGTCAGTACGTTTACTGCTGATATCCTTTCCGAAAATCCCTCCGGCAAAAGCCTTCAGGAACGACTTGATACCATGGTGGAAGGAATTACGGCGCCATAACGCCCGACATTCAGATCAGCTGTGAAAGGAGCATAAGATAATGAAAGATATCAGTTTAAAGCAGCGTTTGATCATACCGATCGCTCTTTTGGGTATGGTAGCTCTGCTGTCAAATATTCTTTCCCTTATCAATATCCACAATGTAAATGCAAACGCCGCCAATATTGCCGATAATTATATGGATGGCAAAAGCCGGCTGGCGAAAATCTCCCAGTCTTCCATGAATATTCATAAAATGGCTCTCAGCCACATCGTGGCAACAGACTATAATACCATGATCCTCCTTGTTCAGCAGATCAAAGAGGAAGAGGCTCTTCTGGACGATATGCTGGCAGAATATGAAAACTATGTCATACCGGAAGATCAGACACAGTACGAATCACTGTTGTCCGATTATGCCTCTTTCAAACACGCACTGGTCTATCTGGTCTGTGCCAGTGCAGGGCATAAAACGCAGGATGCCTATATTCTTGCCAACGGGGATGTGGCCGCTTATGCCGGAGCAATGGGAAAAGATATCGACGCCCTGAATACTTCCATCAGCGATCAGACGGCCAGAGCGAGAACACGCCTTTCTATTGTATATATTATCTCTCTGGTGGTGGCTGTCGCTGCAGTTATCGCCTGTATTTCGTTAGTATTTGCGGATATGAAACTTATTACCAGCAACGTTGTGATTCCTGTCAAGAATATTCTGAATACTATCCGGGAAAGTTCGGGACACATCAACAATATGACCGAAGATGTGTTAAACAGTACCCAGACTTCCAGAGAAAACGCGGAAGGTCTCTCCTCTCTCGCCCACCGGATATCCGCAACCATTCAGGATGTGGCCGGCAATATATCGGACATCAACGACAATGCACGGTCTGTATCATTGGATGTTCAGAGTATGGCGGAAGAATGCGGCGCGATCACTGACTATACCATCCATATGAATACCCGCGCAGACAACATGCAGCAGTCCGCTCAAAGCAGCGCGGAGACTACCAGCGCCAAAGCCGAGGAGATCCTGCGCTCCCTCAATGATGCGATTGAAAGGAGCAAAAGCGTAGATCAGATTGAGACGCTTACCAGCGAAATACTTTCCATAGCCAATCAAACAAGACTGATCTCCCTCAATGCTTCCATAGAAGCCGCCAACGCCGGAGCCGCCGGAAGAGGTTTTTCCATTGTTGCAGAAGAAGTGAGCGCTCTTGCCGCCTCCAGCAGGGAAACCGCCAGCCGGATACAGGCAATCAACAGCGGCGTGACTGCCGCCGTATATAATCTTGCGGAAAATGCACAGCATCTGATCGACTACATGAAGCAGTCTGTCCTGACGGAATTCCAGGCTTTCATCCAGTCCGGCAGTCAGTACAAAGAAGATGCCGCCTATATCCGCCATGCCATGGACAAATTTCAGGTACAGACGGAAAGCCTGAAAAGCTCCATGTCCGAAATCGCGGATTCCATTGAAACCATCACAAAGGCCATCGATGAGGGCGCCGACGGGATCGCCGGCGTTGCCGATAATACCAGAAGCCTTGTTGACGAAATGGAAGATATCACCCAGCGCATGGATACCAATCAGGAAGTTGTCAAAGAACTCGAAAAAGAGACAGCAGTGTTCGACAATCTGTAATATTTGTCAGAACATATTCCTGGCAAATATTGCGGGATCGCCGACTCCTGCTGTCAAACGGAAAACTTTTTTCAATTTATGCAATACAGACCGGACTGAAAAATCACTTATGCCAGCTCCAACGCTACTTCAATCATATTCTTAAATTCGACCTGTCGCTCTTTGGCCGTCAGTTCCTCACCCGTGAAAACGTGATCGGATATGCTCAGGAGACTCAACGCTTTTTTCTTCGCCTGCGCGGCATTGATGTAGAGAGCCGCCGACTCCATCTCCACGGCCAGTACGCCTGTATCCGCCCATCTTCTTGTCCGGCTTGTATCAAAGTTATAGAAAGCATCCGCCGAGAGCACATTTCCCACTTTTACGCTGATATTTTTCTCCCTAGCTGCAAAAACCGCCTTCTCCAGCAGACCAAAGTCCGCGATCGGTGCAAAGCTGCCCGGCACGTTAAGCTGTCCTGCATAAGAGGAATCCGTGCATGCCCCCATGGCGATCACCAGATCTTTTAATTTCATACCTTCCTGCAAGCCACCCGCGCTGCCCACTCTGATTATGCTCTCCACGCCGTAAAAGTGATACAGCTCATAGGAATAGAGCGCGATAGAGGGTATTCCCATACCGCTCCCCATCACCGAAACTTCCTTTCCTTTGTAAGTCCCGGTGTAGCCTAACATATTTCGCACCTGATTAAAGCAGACCGGATTTTCCAGCCAAGTCTCCGCGATAAATTTCGCCCGAAGAGGATCTCCCGGCATCAGAACCGTCTTTGCGATCTCTCCGTATTTTGCCTCGTTATGCGGTGTCGGTGTGTTTGTCTGTCCCATAGTTTTTCTCCCTTCTCGTTCAAATAATTTCTCGTTTTTCACTGCTTTCCGCGCATAAGCTGTTCTTTTTTCAGTGTCCGGTTTTATTTTGCCGATTCTGCGTATGTACTCTCAGCTTCTCCGTCACTCTAAATCCAATATACCCCGCTGCCAGCCCGGTGACAATCCCACCCAAGATGTCTGTCGGATAATGCACATACAGATACATCCTCGAAAAAGCGATCACCGCCGTCAGGATCCACACCGGGATCCACAGCTTTCCCATCAGCCTGCGCACCCGGTCCTGCTGACTTTCTGCGGTAGGTCCTTTTTCCCTGACAAGAAAGAGTGCTGTTGATACCGCAACGGAACAGGCCGTATGCCCCGACGGAAAGGAAAAATCTTTCGGTCTGGGAATTATAAGCTGAACAGCGATATTGATATCACAGGGCCGGACTCTCCGAAACAGATGTTTCAATATTCCATCGCACAAAATGACATCCGCAAGTAACGCCGCCGTCACCAGTATCCCATAATTTCTTGTCTTAGGAATAATCAGCAAAACAAGGGCCAGTATGATCCAGATCATTCCGGTATTTCCCAGTTTTGAGATAAACGGCATCGCCACATCGCCAAAAGGCGTGCGAAGGCTTTGTATAAAATCCAGAATACGCAGTTCAACTTCCATGCAGGCTTCTCCTCCCATGATCCGATACTGCTTCCTGTCACAAAATTTCTCTTTCGCTCTATGGGAAATTTCTTTGAATCTTCCGATTGCGCAGGGAAGCTTATAGTTTTATAACTATAGCATATTACATCTATCCTTCGTCGTCAATGTGGTTTGAAAACCGATTTAGCTGAAATTTTTTAATTTACTGTCTGTTAAGGTTTTTCCCTGTTCAATTTTTCTGCAATTTTGTGTATACTTATCTTAGTCAGTAGTCATACTGATTCATTCCCATTCTACATAGGTAGAGAAAGCATTGTAAAATAGTAAGCTTTACTCATATTCACTGACAGGAGGATCGAAACCTTGAAAGAAAGCATTAAACCCCCCGTAGAGGTACGCTATCAGAAAGAACTGGCGGCGCTTAAGGCCGCCGATACGGCGAGAAGACCCGGGAACTGGCGGCTCTCCCCCCAGGCTGTCCGCACTTTTATTCTGGGAAGCCAGAAACCTCTTATCTATCAGGGAGAAACCATTACCATCCGTAAAAAATACTTCGGCAACGACGCCCTGGTGGAGCGCTGCATTATCACCCTGGCCGGAAACAGAGGACTGATGTTAGTGGGCGAACCAGGCACCGCAAAGACCATGCTCTCGGAACTGCTCTCTGCTGCCATCAGCGGCATCAGCACAAACACGATCCAGGGCACTGCCGGCACCACCGAGGATATGATCAAATATTCCTGGAACTACGCGCTGCTTCTGGCGAAAGGCCCGAGCAGAGAGGCCCTGGTTCCCGCTCCCCTTTATGTGGGAATGGAGCGCGGGATCCTCACGCGTTTTGAGGAGATCACAAGAACGCCGGCGGAAATTCAGGACAGCCTGATCAGCGTTTTAAGCGATAAAGTGCTCAATGTGCCTGAGCTGGGGGATGATGGGTTCCTGTTCGCAAAACCGGGATTCAATGTGATCGGCACCGCCAACACCAGAGACAAGGGCGTAAACGAGATGAGCAGCGCCTTAAAGCGACGTTTCAATTTTGAGACTGTTATGCCGGTACGGGAAGTTTCTCTCGAAAAACAGATCATTTTAAACGAGGTCAGCGAACTTGCCGCCGAAAACAGCATTGACATAACGCCGGACGAAAAAGCCGCCGAACTGCTCGCCTCCACCTATCATGAACTGCGGGAAGGCATTTCTTCTTACGGCCACAGGATCGACAAACCTTCCGCCGTTATGAGTACCGCCGAGGCAGTATCCGTCTACTACCAGACCATGATCTCCGGTTATTACTACGGTGACGGCACGCTTGATATGGACTGCCTGGTACAGAATCTGGTGGGGGCAGTCTCCAAGGAAAATAAGGACGACTTAAGTAAGGTAAAAGAATATTTTTCTACCGTTATAAAAGACAAGAGCAGCAAAGAAGGTGGGTTATGGAAAAAATATTACGAAGCGAGGAAATGGCTGAAATAATGCTGCTTCCGGTGAGACATCACAGTCCCGCCTGTTCTCTCCATGTGAAAAAAGTCATGGAAGAATACGCCCCTGCCGTTGTTCTGATCGAGGGGCCGGAAAACGCAAACGAGCTGATTCCCGTTATGACAGATCCGGACACGGAAGCGCCTTTCGCTATCTACTACTCCTACCACGATAAAACGGGACAGCTTTCGGAAGAAAAAGAACATTACAAATGCTACTATCCTTTTCTGGATTATTCCCCGGAACTGGTGGCCCTGCGGACAGCAAAAAGACTTGGGATTCCTGCCGCCTTTATGGATCTTTCCTACGCCGGTATACTTGCCGCATCGGAAAAAGGTCAGGGACTTCGGAAAAAAGAGGAAAAAAATACCTATAACGACGATTATCTGCTCTCCCGGAACGCCTATCTCCAAAAACTCTGCGAAAAAGCAAACCTTCGGAGTTTTGATGAATTCTGGGAAAAATATTTTGAGATAGACGGTCTCTCCGGAAAGAGTGGGGAGTGGTTTTCCGACCTGCTGCTCTACTGCACGCAGGCCAGAGAAAGCACACCGGAGGACATCATAAAGGGAGACGGCTCCCTGGCCAGAGAGATCCACATGGCAGAAAACATTTATCGGGTGATCTCCGGCTGCTCTTCCTTAAGCGATCTTTTTGCAAAGCAGAATATGTCTTTACAGAAAACCGGGGATCCTCTGCGCATTCTGGTTATTACCGGCGGTTTTCACACGCCTTCCCTGTCCGCTCTTTTGCAGGATGACACATTCCTCTCCGGTCTGCGGAAAAAGAAACCGGAAAAGGTCAGAAAGACAGAACAGAGCGTTTACCTGATGCCCTATTCCATGGAAGCCGCCGACGCCCTTAACGGCTATGCCAGCGGTATGCCATATCCTGCTTTTTATCAACAGATCTGGGAAAAATTTTCGGAATGTCCGGAAAACTGTTATCGGCAGACCGTACTGGATTTTCTGATCGCCTGCGGAAAGGAAACCCGCAGAAAAGAAGGAAACATATCCACTTACGATGAGATCTGCGCCACACAGATGGCGGACGGTCTTTCTTCCCTTCGCGGGAAAAATGAACCCGGCGCCTACGAGCTGTTTGACGCGGTTCTCTCTTCCTATGTAAAGGGAGAATACACCATCGCCACAGATACGCCGATGCAGATCCTCAGAAAGAACATGACCGGCAAAGCTGTGGGAAAACTGTGCGGTCAGGCCGCCGTTCCGCCCATCGTCCAGGATTTTGAGGCGCAGTGCAGATCCTTTTCCCTGAAAATCAGTTCCACACTGGAAACAGAACTTACCTTATCCCTGTTTTCTTCCGAGAGACACCGTAAAATCAGTTCTTTTTTGCACCGGATGCTTTTTTTAAACACAGAATATGCAAGGCGGGTGAAAGGGCCGAATCTACAGAAACAACGAGACAGAAATCTGATCCGGGAGATTTGGAAATACAAGTGGAGCATACAGGTAAACGCCGCGCTGATCGACGTTTCCGTCTATGGCGCCACGGTAGAAGAAGCGGCGGACTCTCTGGTGCGGGAAGAGTTAAAAAAAGATCTGGGCGCCGGCGCCTGTGCCATTCTGCTCACAAAAGTTTTCGAAATGGGCCTCAGGGATAAACTGCAGACCGTCTATGACAGGGTTCAGGAACTGATTCAGAAGGACACAGACTTTTACTCCCTTGCGGATGCCCTCTCCTACCTGAAAATGATGCGGGAACTTGGCCCTCTCTATCAGTCTGAGATGGATTTTGAACTGCTTTTGCAGCTGACGGTCAGAAAGCTGATCTCCCTGCTGCCTTCCATGGCGGCGGTCAAAGAGGAAGACCTGAATAAATGCATGAATGCTGTCAAACTGCTCTATCAACTGACAAAGGATGCCACGAGAGAAGAATTTTTTGAGATTCTTCTAAAGATGCAGCGGAATCCAAAACTGCAGGCCGGACTGGACGGCTGTATTCACGGTATCTTGTATGGCGGCGGCAAAGAGGATCCTGCTTTGATAGAAAAAGCCTGTCTCGGCTATTTCCGCGGCACGAAAGTACAGATGAAACATACCGCCCTCTTTTTTCGCGGACTGTTTTTTGCCGCCAGGGATCTGATTTTTATCGGGCCGCAGATCCTTGGCATGTTAGACGCCTTTTTAAAACAGGCCGAAAGTACTGAATTCATGGAACTTCTGCCGGAACTGCGGATGTCCTTTACTTACTTTACACCCAGAGAGATCGATAAGATCGCAGAAAGGGCTGCCGCTTTACATGGGCGGACGGCAAGGGATATTATGGATTTAAAGGAGATTCCGGCGGACTGGTTTGCCTATGGAAAAGAGTTGGATGATTTTGTTTCGCGGACGGTGCGGGTGTAATAACAGTAAAGTAAAAAAGATGTGATAATTGTTTTGTATATCTGGCTGTTGTTTGAGAAGTAACTACTAAAAAAGATTAAAATTTGTAATTTGGCTTTGATATTGCGGGGAGAAGGATAATTATGACCGACGAACAGGAACTTTTAAACAGGTGGAGGCTTGTGCTTGGGAAATATTCTGCCGATAAACTTCCTTTTTTAATGGGGGAAAACGGTTATGCCGATACGCTGCATTATATGGATATGGAGGAAGCGCTGGATTTTCTGTATTCCAGAGAGTACAGCGAGGAGCAGGACATCCGGGAGGAGGACCGGGCAGGAGGGAAGGATGCCAGCAGGCTCACGGTACCTTCCTGGCTGCAGAAGATAAAAAAACTGTTTCCGAAACAGACTGTAGAAGTTATGGAACGTCATGCCCTGGAAAAATATAATATGACCGAACTTTTGACGGATCCCGAAGTTTTACAGAAACTGGAACCCAACAGGGATCTGTTGAAGACCATTCTGACTTTGAAGCACATGATGAAGGGCAGAGTGTTGGAGATGGCAAAGGAGATCGTGCGCAAAGTGGCGGACGAACTGACGAAAAAAATGGAACAGGAACTGAAACGATCCTTTTTCGGAAAACTGGACCGCACTTCTTCCAGTCCCGTAAAATCTGCCAGAAACCTGGATATGAAAAAGACGATACGGCAGAACCTGAAAAATTATGACACGGAAGAACAAAGACTTGTCCTAAAGCAAGTTTATTTTCATTCCCGCATGAAACGCTATAACAGCTGGCGGGTAATTCTTTGTGTGGACGAGAGCGGTTCTATGCTGGATTCAGTGATCCACAGTGCGGTGATGGCCGGTATTTTTGCGAAACTTCCGATGCTGGACGTGAAACTTGTCATTTTTGACACAAATGTCGTCGATCTGAGCGGTTATGTGGAAGATCCCGTGGAAACTCTGATGAGCGTTCAGTTAGGCGGCGGCACAAATATCGCGGGTGCGCTGACCTACTGCGAAACACTGATCGATTTTCCTTATCGGACTATGGTCGTTCTGGTTTCCGACCTCTATGAGGGCGGCGGCTACCAAAATCTTTACCGTGCCAGCAAGGGAATCATTGAGAGCGGCGCAAAGCTGATCGCCCTGACTGCCCTGGATATGGCGGCAAACCCCTGCTACGACAGGCAGGCCGCCGCGAAACTGGCTTCACTGGGCGCCCATGTGGGAGCAATGACACCCGAAGAGCTGGCGGAGTGGATTGGGAAGATTATCTGAAATAGTCCAATTGAGCAGGGGAATGCTTTTCTCTCCTGCTCGCCGAGTAGATGGCATACCGCCAGGGCAGCAAACTTCCCTATGCGGGCCTGCGCACAAAAAAATCACCGCTGCACATAAGAGCACAACGGTGATTTTTTTATTTTGCGTTCTTTTTCCGCTCTCCAAAGCCTTCCGCAAAAATAATCTTATTCACAACAAAAAACACAACCATCGCCACGCCGCCGGTCAGAACCGTTGTTCCAATGTTATAAACCGCTGCCGGAAGCAATACCTTTGCCACACCAACCCACACACTGTTGATAGCGTTTACTACTAAAAAAATCACGAACCATCCTGTAAAATAAAGCGGTATCTGAAGCTTTAACGGGCCTTTGCTACGGAATGTAAAATTTCTTTGCAGGGGAAAATTAACGCATTCCCCCAACAGGCTGGACACCAGATTGGCAAACATATACGCCATACCGCCGTCTGCAACGGCATACCCGATCACATTAAATGTAAACGGTATTCCGAACAGGCTGCCTTCGATTCCCGGCCAGCCGAAACCGTTGCCTGCATAAGCAGAAAACAGCTTCGGTAAAAACAGCAGCATCAGATATTTTAAAAACGTGATCACATAGCTGAAAATAAGAAACAATCCGCCTTCCCTGATCCACCGGGCAGCCTTTGGATGTTTTTCAGCAAACCTCTCAAAAAACTTCATACTCAGCTCCTCTCTGTTTCGTCCCGCTCAGGTCTCTCCCAAACTTTCTTCATTTTATTGTATTCGCCTTTTTCAGGACTTTTCGCTGCTTAAAGAAACCGGAAATCACCTGGCCAGCTCCTGCAAAGAAACGGCCGTTTACCATTTTTACGATTCCATCCACCATGTACTGACTCACGATTCCGCCTGTCATTTTGCCGATCCCTCTGAACGGCATGTTATAAATAAAGGTAATATTTAAGTCCGGCTTTCCTTTTTTAATGCTCTTATTCAGCATACCAGTCAAAACTTTGTATACTAATCTCGCGAGAATGCTTTTCGCATAATACATCTGGCATATTGCATCATTTGCTTCCAGCGTGCCGCTCCATTTTCCATCGGGGATCTCGTGTCCCAGCAACTCTTTCCATTCCGGATCAGGAACAGATAAAATCTCTCCCTTCGCGTAATCCGGAAGTTTTTCCATCCCGCAGGAAACAGGCGCTTTTGTCCCGACTATAACGACAGTGCCCGAAAGGCGGATATCCGCCGCAGACGCCCCTGCCATGATCTCATATTTCCCGCCGTCTATCTCAAACCGGTTTGTCTTTACATGAAAATGGCGGAACGCTTTATCGTCCAGGGGAACTGCCACTTTCCGGCTCTCGCCGGCTTTCAGAAATACTTTTACAAATCCTTTCAGTTCCTTTGCCGGACGGTAAACGGAAGGTTCCTTTGCGCCCACATAAATCTGTGCAACTTCCGCTCCGTCCACTTTTCCGGTATTTGTTATCTGAAAGAAAACTGTGACCGGATTCTCCCTGTTCTCTTCATGAACTTCCATATGTAAATCGGAATATTCAAATGTCGTATAACTCAAACCATATCCGAACGGAAACAAAACCGGTTTTTTCACTGTCTCAAAATAGCGGTAACCCACATACAACCCCTCTCGGTATTCCGCACTTCTCTGTTTTGACGGAAAATACGGCGCAGAGGGCGTATCCTCATAGGCAATCGGATATGTTTCGGACAGTTTTCCTGACGGGTTTATCTCTCCCATGATGGCTTTCAACATAGCTGTAGCGCCCGCCTGTCCGCACAGATACCCATGAATCAAAGCTTTGCATTCATTTAACCACGGCATCTCCACCGGAGAACCCGCCGACATGACTACCACTATATTCCTGTTCACCTCAGCAATTTTGTGAAGCAGCTCTGTCTGGCTCTCCGGAATTCTCATATGCTTCCTGTCAAGCCCCTCCGACTCCGAAATCTCATCCAGCCCCAGGTAAAGCAGCACAACATCAACATGTTTCGCAAGCTCCACCGCCTGATCCCGCAGCATGATGTTTCTCGGTCCCACTCTCGGATATCCCCGTTCAAACCCTGCCACCTTTAAGTCAAACTGTCCGATAACAGCTTTTGCAGAGTCCAATTTCGTCGGGTTTACACCGGAAGATCCGGCCCCCTGATATCTTGGCGTATCGGCAAAATCTCCGATCAGCGCCACGGAAGTCCCCTTTTTTAAGGGCAGGATATTATCCTCATTTTTCAAAAGCACAATACTCCGTTCACTGGCCTTCTCTGCTGTCTGGTGGTGTGCCTCCACATCAAAGGCGCTGCCTGCCGCTTTCTTCACTGCCTCCCCGGCAGAGAAAATAACATCTAAAATTTCATCTAATCTCTTATCAATCAGTTCCTCGTTTATTCGTCCTTCCTTTACAGCGCGGATCAGTTCCTCATCGCTGTCGCCTCCGGTGGTAGGCATTTCCAGATGGGCGCCTGCCCTCACACCTTCCACATGATCGTTGCTGCCGCCCCAGTCAGAAACCACAAAGCCGTCAAATCCCCATTCCTCCCGCAGGATCTCCTGCAGCAAATGTTCATTTTCATTGGCGTACACGCCGTTCACCCGATTATAGGACGTCATGAGGCTTTTTGGTTTCGCTTCCTTTACCGCGATCTCAAATCCGGTCAGGTAAATTTCCCGCAGCGTCCGCTCATCCACCACGGAATCGCTTGCCATCCGTCTGAGTTCCTGGGAGTTTACCGCAAAATGTTTCGGACAGGCTGCCACGCCGTTTTCCTGAATCCCTCTGATATAGCCTGCCGCCATCTTTCCCGCCAGATACGGATCCTCGGAAAAATACTCAAAGTTTCGGCCGCACAACGGATTTCTTTTAATATTCATGCCCGGTCCAAGCAGGACGCTAATCCCCTGGCTTGCCGCTTCCTCGCCTATCACACGGCCGATCTCTTCGCCCAGCGAAGGATCCCAGCTGTTTGCAATGGTTGCCGCCGTGGGAAAACAGGTGGCAGGCAGAGAGGGATTTAAGCCCAGCTGATCCCCTGTTCCCTCCTGCTTCCTGACGCCGTGAGGCCCATCCGCCAGCATGATATTTTTTATTCCCAAATGCTCTATGCTTCTGGTCTGCCAGAAATCTTTGCCAGAGAACATATAACACTTTTCTTCCAGAGACATTTTTGAAATAATATTCTGATATTTCAATTTCATCGTTTCTCTTCCTGTTCCTCTTTCTTTTTTACAGAACGAATCGCAAGTATGCCCCAGAGAGCAAGCGCCGCAATCATGGCAATATCCACGCAGATCATAACGGTCTGCCATACCGGCCTTAAATATCCGTCTGTCGAAATGCTCATGGCGCTGCTGTTTGCAACCATATACAAAATATTTTTTGTGCTCTGTCTGAGCAGTGCAATCTGCGTCGCGTCGTCTTCCATACCGAAGGTCTTGGCATCCTGCGTCAAAAACAGGTCGCCGCCGGCACGGATCATTTCATCCACATGGGTGTAAGTGTTCAGGCTGTAATCGGTGATGACTGAGCCATGGAATCCCCATTCATCCCGCAGCACCTGTGTGAGCAGCGCATAACTTCCGCCGGCCCATTTCATGCCAAGACGGTTGAAGGAAGACATCATCCCTGTCGCCCCGCCCTCTTTTACCGCAATCTCAAAAGGCAGCAGATAAAGCTCGCGCATCGACTGCTCATTCGCCCATACAAGAATACCGTTATACTCCCTGTCTGTCTCCTGATCGTTCACCGCAAAATGCTTCACATAGCAGTAGACTCCCTTTTTGTCCGCCCCTTTAATGACGCCGGCGGCAAACTTGCCGGACAGCAGTCCGTCTTCACTGTAATACTCCCAGTTTCTCCCGGCAAAAGGAGAACGATGGATATTGACCGCCGGCGCATACCATCCGGAGTAAGGCAGTCCGTCGCCCTTCTCATTTCCGGCAAGGCCTTCCTCCCCTATCAGTTCGCCCATTCTCTCCGCCAGTTCAACATTCCAGGTGGATCCCATCACACATTCTGCCTGGTAAGCGCAGGTGCCGTAGATCACAGATTCCGACAAAAAGCTTGTGAACCCGTTTGGTCCGTCCGAATCCACCGTAAGCGGCTTTCCGACCACACCGTCCACACCCTTTATTTCGTTTGTCCGAAAAGCGCCGAATCCCACCAGATTTTTCATCTCATCAAGGGAGATCTCATCAAGCAGCGTCTCCCATCTGGGATCATCAAAAGAGGCTTCGCCCAGGTAATTTCCCGCTTCATCATAGAGCATATCCCGCAGAGATAATCCGCTGTTCACTGGTGTTGTGGAAGGCACACTGCCCGTCACTTCCCAGGGTTTTCCTGCATCGGATTCAGTATATTTACGCTTGATGCTCTCATCCAGTGTTTCTTTCAGTTCATCTGTCAGCGTTCTCTCGGCATCATCCAGATATGTTGTCCTAAGAGTGCCTGCAAAATCTTTGCGAGATACATAAGATGCGTACGTATTTGTCCCGAAAATACCGGCACTGACATCATCAAAAGCATTTACAACTTCCGTTTCTTCACCGTCTGCATTTATATCTGTCTTAAGCTGCAGATCCTCTGAGAGCGTATATACGGCGTCCGCTTTTGCCGTATGGGCATCGCTTCCAACGATAATACGGTACTCCCCTGCTTCCAGTTCATATCCGCTGAACCCGTTTTCGTTGGCATCTGCATAGTCGTAGGACTTCATATCCTTTACATCCAGGGTGAGCGTAAGAGTCTGCTCCTCCCCCGGCGCCAGAAGATCTGTTTTGGCAAAATCCCCCAGCACAACATGAGGCTTTTCAATCGCCGGCCCTTCATAATCGTAAGGTGCGCTGTAATATAACTCCACAACATCCTTCCCTGCATAATCGCCGGTATTTTTCACTGTGACTAATACTTCCAGCGTATCATCCGCTGTGATCTCCGTGCCGGAAGCCGCCCCAAAGGAGACATCCCAGTCAAATTCCGTGTAGGAAAGCCCGTATCCGAAAGGATATACAACATTGTTCTCGTACCATGCAGATTGGGGATCCGCCGCCGTCTCTTCATACCCACGGGTTTCATAATAGCGGTATCCTACATAGATTCCTTCCTCATAGTTTACAAAAGCATAATCCGTTGTCTCACCGTTATAGAGATAGCGATTGCCAAATTCAGAGCCATAGACACCCGTGTTATACCAGGTCGGATCCATCGTAAAATCTGCCGCCCAGGTGTCCACAGTATGGCCGGACGGACTGATCTGGTTTCCTTCCGTATCCAGTCCCGTCAGGATCTGTCCCAATGCCATAATGCCTGTGGAACCCGGAAATCCCATCCAGAGAATCGCGTCAATCCCTTCGTCCGCCTTCAACTCGGGTATTTCCATTGTGGTTCCCACGTTCAGGATAACAATGACCTTTGAAAAATTTTCCTTTACATGCGCTAAAAGCGCTTTCTCGTTCTCATCCAGCTCCAGATAATGGCTGTCCGCCGAAGCCCCCGCAACAGCTGCGCCGCCAAAGCTTTCCGCCATTGTCCTCGGGAGATCAAATCCCTCTCCGCCGATTCTGGAAAAAACCACGATCGCCGCATCCTGATATCCGGTATAACTGTCTACCACATCGGGAGTATAGGAATCCACCGGCGTTTCACCGGTTCCGAAACCGGAAAGTCTCTGTCCTGAAGTCATAGCAGGATTTTCCGGTCTTCCTTTGCCGGATTTTCCGGAATCCTCATAAAAACTCTTCAACGTTTCATTATAAGAGATTCCCGCCGCCTCAAGACTCTCATACAATGTCTTCTGCGCAGTGGAACTGTTGCTGCTGGCTGAACCGGAACCGGAATAAACAATATTCACCGAGTTCTTGCCGAATACGCTGACATGCGCACCGTCCCCAGACAGAGGGAGTGCGTCATTTTCATTTTTCAGAAGTACGATCCCTTCTTTTTCCACTTCGACTACAAAATCATTCGCCGCAGCCAGTACTTCTTCCTTACTGGTATACTGCCTGTCATACCACTCCGCTCTGTTATCCTCGGTGACATTCGCACGCTCTCCGCCAAAAACAAGGCTTAATGAATTTGTTACGATGGGTACACTCAGCAGAACAGCATTCACGGCAATCCCCAGAACAAGTAAGACAGCTGTCACAATCAGCCATATCTTTGTTTTCTTATTCTTCCAAATCAACCCCATGATCGTCTCCATTTCCGCCGCAATCCCTTATGAGCGGAATCGCGTGCACAAATATTTCACAGTATTATTTTATTCGCAGCAGTTTGGCCATCCCGGCTTTCCTGTTACGATTATTCGATGTTTTCCACAACCTCTTCCATGGAAAGCGCTGCTTCTGTCGTAATCTTCAGACAGTCGATGGAAGGCGCACTGGGAAGATTACCCCGGTAGGTATTATCCCCGGCCACAAAAATGATCTCGTTATCTCCCGCTTTCAGCTGGATCTCGCCAAGATTTTTTGTCTTGAAATTTTCCTGATCGTTTGCATCCGTACCATTATCCGTCTTAAATTCCTCATACTGGATCGCTTCGCCGTTTACAGTCACGATAAAACTCTCCGGATTCCAGGTGCAGTTTCCTAAAGTATTTGAGCCAAATACGCCTTTCAGGGTAGCTGTCGCATCGGTATCGGATGTGATCACAAAAGTAATGGGGCTGGATGTGCCCAGTTCTCCCACATAAAATCCGTTGCTTGCGCTGGCTTTCTCCTTTGCAAGGCCCACTCCCGTCGGCGAACCGGAAACACCAAGTCCCTCAAGCCCTTCCAGTACCGTATACTCCGCCTCAAAAATATACTCGGTTCCGGCCGCTTCCGCATCCGCGCTCTCTTCTCCGGCCTCCGCTGTCTCTTCGCTGTCCGCTGATTCTGCGCTGTTTTCTGCTTCACTTCCTGCGCCGCAGGCTGTCATACATGTCATTGCTGCTGCCATCAGTAATGCAGCCACCACTTTCTTTTTCATTTTTTCTTCCTCCATTTCACGTTGATCTTCATTTACCAAATCAGTCTAAATTAACATTTCATTGCATGGATATCTTGAAACAGATGCAATTGCAGCGGATGCCGCAACTGCATCTGTAATAATTATTTTTCAAAAATGTCTGCTCTATTATTCCACGGTAAGAGGCAGTTCTATGGAAGCGGATTCATAACCTGTCGCTTCCGCCGTAATCTTAACCGTATAGCTTCCCGCTGCCGCAGGCGTACCGCTTATCACACCGGTTCCCGCATCAAAGCTTAAGCCTTCCGGAAGTCCTTCCACCGTATAAGTAATATTGGAATACGGATAGTAGGTGTTCAGAGTTGCCGTGTTCAGCTCTATGGAAGTATAAGCCGTGCCTGCCTTTGCGTTTTCAAGCGTTATTGCAACGTCCTCGCCGTCCACGTCAACCGTATCCGTATAAACTACCTTAGTCTCTTTGGGCAGCTGCATGGCATTGCTGTTTGCCACCGTATACAGCACCTGCTTTGTTGCATTCTGCAGGCAGTAAATGGTAATGTTCTTTGCATCTTCATCCATGGCAAGAATTTCCGCCTCATCAAGATAGATGCCGCCCGGTATGTTATAAACCATGGCATCCAACATCAGGTTCGCACCCGATTTAATCAATTGATAAGCGTTACAGGTATTATACAGCACGATATCTGTTACAACCGCGCCATGGAATCCCCACTCGCCGCGGGTGATCTGGTTCAACACGGCATAACTGCCGCCGCACCATGTCTTACCGATTCTGGTAAAGGAGCCCATTGCAAAGGTTGCTTCGCCCTCTTCTACCGTTCTCTGGAATCCTTTTAAGTAAATTTCACGCGCTGTCTGTTCTGTCATCCATGCGGACAGTCCACCTGCCCCCGTACCATCTTCACCCATCACACCGTTACGGTAAGTGCTGGAACCGGCACCATCATTGTGGAATGCAAAGTGCTTCATCGTAATATAAGCGCCCTTGGATCTTGCACCCTGAGATACATTTGCCGCCAGTTTTCCTGTCAGGTACGGATCCTCAGAATAGTACTCAGATCCACGTCTGTCGAAAGGAGAACGATGAATGTTCATGCCCGGCGCATACCATCCCGTGTAGTTGTACATGATACCGCCATCCTGTGTGCTGTTGCCCCACAGGCCCTGCTCACCAATCATAACGCCCATCTGGTACAGAAGATCGTTATTGTAGGTTGCCGCGATCATCGGCTCCGCCGCAAAATAATTATATCTGTCGTTTGTATCCGTGTAGTTACCTGTCCAGCCCTTCGGACCGTCCGTATCACGGGAATAGGGTTTGCCGATATACGGAATTGCCTCGGAATCAAAACCGCCGGAATTCACCATGTTTATCATCTCATCCAATGTCAGCTGCTCCACCAGCTCCTGATAGCGCGGATCATCCGCATCTGCGCCAATCAGATCGGACAGTACCGTGGAATATCTGTCGGAAGTACGGTTTGCTGCATCCGTCTCATAGACAGGTGTGCCTATCTCAGCTGCATCATAATAAGCATTGAATGCCTCGTCATTATATTTCCATGTTGCCAGTTCTTCCTCGGAGATTTCCTTTACCGGCTCAAAACTATCCGGCATAGTTCCTGCAAAGTCGCTCCGGCTTAAAGCGGTATAACCCTCACTCTCAAAGCCTTCCGTCACATCGTCCAGAACATTTGTGATCTCCGCTCCAGTTACCGCCGTATTGCAGAGAGCCTTTTCCTCCACGGAATAATCAAAATCAACGTCATTATCGCCCATACCATAATGGGAATTTTCCGCAATCTTTACATTGTATGTACCGGCATCCAGCACATAAGTCTTATCTGTCACTTCATCATAGGACGCCATATCGGATACTTTTACGGAAAGTTTTACAGTCTCGCTTGCGCCCGGCTCGATGATGCCTGTCTTCGCGTAATCACCAAGGACAACATAAGCCTTTTCGATTACCGTCTCGTTCCCGGTCTCGTCTTTGCCATAGGGAGCTGTGTAGTATAACTGGACAACGTCTTTCCCTGCAACGTCGCCGTTGTTTGTCACTTTTACATCAAATGTCAATGTGTCATCTTTTGTAATAGCGGAATCCGCCGCCTTGCCGGGCGTAACTTCCCATGTGAAATCAGTGTAGGAGAGACCATAACCGAAAGGATAGGTTACATTATTTTCCCACCAGCTGCCGCCTTCTTCATGGGCTCTCGTCTCGTAATATCTGTATCCGACATAGATCCCCTCTTCGTAACCCACAGACCAGGTATCCGTCTCCTCGCCGTTCACATTGTAACGGGTGTATCCCAACAGTTTGCCGTTTCCGTCCGTGCTCTGTCCATTGTCATTCATCAGAATATTGAAATTCGGATAGGACGGGTTCTTCGTGAAATCTACCGCCCAGGCATCCACTGTTCTGCCGGAAGGATTCACCTCGCCGGAGAGGATCATGCCCAGTGCATCAAACCCGTTATCGCCTGGTTCGCCAATATTTAACACAGCGTCCACCTTGCTGTTTCTCTGGATGTCCGCCACTTCGATCGGTGTAGTCTTGTTTACCAGTACGATGACCTTATCAAAATTATCTGTCGCATAATCGATCAGATCATACTGTACATCATCCAACTGAAGCGGATGAACTCTTCCCTCTTTTGAAATTTCGCCGGTTCCGCCGGAAATAACCACGACAGCCGCATCGCTGTACTCTTCCACAGACGCCTTCCACTCGTCTGTCTCGGAAGCGGCTGCAAAATCCTCCGCAACCAGGATGTCGGAAGTTTTCTTCGGAACATTGCCCTGGTCGTCGGCTTCCGCGCCTTCCACCTCTTCGGACACCCATTTGTTATACAGGTCGAGCACCGTCTGATTCAGGCTGAAGCCCGCGTCTTCCATGCTGGTTATAACGGTTTTCTTTGCGATTGCCGCCCCTGCCGAAGCATCCACTACGTTTGCGCCGCTGCCCGCGTCCGGATTGATAGCCGCATAACCAAGCAGGGTTACCTTTGCGCCGCCTGCAAGCGGAAGCGCTTTCTCCTCATTCTTCAGAAGGATCATGCCTTCCTTGGAAATTTCCAAATTCAGTGCAAGACCTGCCTCTAAAGCTTCCGCCTTGCTTCCATAGGCTGACTCATACAGCACCGGCGTTTCCGGGGATGCCTCCTGCACTGTTTCCGGACTTTCAGACACGTCAGATGTCTCCTGTGTCGTTTCTTCCGGTGTCTCTGCCGGTTCTTCCGCGTTGTTGCCACATGCCACAAGACCGAGCGTAAGAATGCCGCACAACAACAAAGCCACTGTTTTGTTTAACTTTTTCCTAAACATTTCTACCTCCTTCTTTTCCTCTGTTTTAGTGACTTTGAGTATAGCATTTTTATTCAGTTATAAATGTGTTTTGCGTAAACTGCATTCTTTTTTCGTAAACTGTTCAAAGAAATGTGCATATTTCACAATTAAGAAATGTCTTTTTTATGCAAAATAGATAATTCAGATTTTTGGTGGAATAGGAATCAATACTTTCAGTTCAAACCAGTTTTCCTGTACATTGATATTCACGGCTCCGCCATACTTCTTCACCGCATGTCTAATGCTCTTGATCCCATAGCCGTGAAGTTCGCTTCTCTTTGTTTTTGTTGTCTTTAAATTTCCCTCCGAAATTTTTAATTCCCCGTCAAAATAATTTTCAAACCGCATGATCAGAAAATCTTTTTTTGAAAAAATTGCCGCATGAATCAGCCTTTTTTCCTTTTCCGGAATCTTTTTTTCGCACTCAATGGCATTGTCCAGAGCATTCCCTAAAATTGTGCAGAGATCCATGATATCCATAAAATCCAGAAGCTCCCCGTCTGCCACACAGTTCAGAGAAATTCCGTTTTGTACGCAAACCACATTTTTGCTGGTAAGCACAGCGTCCAATACCTTATTCCCTGTCTTATTCTGCACCTCGTACTCGTGAATTTCCTCTTCCATTCGATCTAAAAAGGCCATCCGCTTTTCTGCGCTTTCTTCCGCCCGCAGCACAGCAATCTGATGTTTTAAATCATGATATTTGTAATTGATCACGTCGATGCTTTCTTTCGACATCTGATATTGGAGATACTGATTCTGGACAATATTCTGCATCAGGGAAAGTTCTTCTTTCATACGAAACTGAAATCGCTGCAGATACCAGGCATACATGATCGCCGCCCCGCCCAGATCCACCATGGTTCGGATGATGGCGATTTCCCCCTGATAGGAACTGCTGAAGGGCGTATCCTTCGAAACAAAACTCAGATTACTCACGGAAAAGATCGACACTGCAATTAACATCGTCGCCATAAGTTCCGCCCCCGTTATATCCAGCCGTTCCTTTTTCAACTGCTGCCGTTTTAAGAGACTGCCATAGAAACTGTAAATAACTCCATAAATAACTGCTGTCAGCCAAAAACTGGCCGCATCCGTCGATTTTTCCTTAAAAAAATAACAGTGCAGCAGCCATTCAAAGGACGCTGCAAATTCCGCAAGAACAAAAGCATGAAGCCCCACATATACGGCATCCTTCCAGTTTCCTTTATGACAAAACCAGATAAAGCCGATCATTAACACGACGGCTGTAATCATACAGGGAATCCACCAGATGATATCCACATTTCCTGTTGCTACAAGAAAAGAACTCTGGATGAAAAGACCGGCCAATGCGATAAACGCGAATGTTTTTCCCACAAAGCGCTTTTTCATATTCAGAAGATACACCATGCAGGCCGCCCACTCCGCAATTGCCGTATACAGTCTCGGAATATCAAACAACACATTTTCCATTCCTATTTTACCTCCCCCCAGTAATTTGTCAGTTCTTCCATAAATGCATTTTTCCTGGCTCTGCTTAAAAGCAGCTTTTCTCCCCGCACAACGGCATAATCATTTTGTATGGAATCCACATGGGCCAGATTGATGAGATAGCCTTTATTCCCCCGGCAAAAATGAAATTCTACGAGCATATCCTCCGCATCTTTCATCGTACCGGATGCCTCTATATTTTTTTCAGCCGTATGGTAGATCATGGTATGGTTCCTGCTCTCCACATAATAGAGATCCTCCGCATCGATCCTGGCTATACCCCCCCGGATCTTGACTATGATGGTATGCTTTGTTCTTTTTTTCAGCCGTCTGACAGCTCTGTTCAACCGCTCAGAAAAAGCGAAATAGGATATCGGTTTTACCACATAGTCCAGGGCATCCACCGCATATCCGCGGATGGCATACTGCCGCAGATTTGTGATAAAAATAATGATCACTTCCGAATCCACCTCCCGTATTGCCTCCGCCGCGGTCATTCCGTCCATAAACTGCATTTGAATATCCATCAGGATAATATCAAACTGCGCCCTGTAATTCTCTACAATTTCATCCCCGTCTGTGAACAGCGTAATCTCAAATGTCTCTTTTCTCTCTTTCTCATATTGATGCAAAAAACCTTCCAGCTGTTTTTCATACAATTTTTCATCTTCCACAATTGCTATCCTGACCATAAAAATTTCCTCCCCTCAAATTATGGCAATTTTTCGTGTAATTGTATTTACAGGTTTTTCCCTTGATATTGCACAGTTACAACACAGACGCTCCTGTTTCTTTTATCAATTCGAAAAACAGCAATATAATTATCAATCAGCAACTGACGATAACCTCTCTCTGCATATCTGCCCTCAGTTTTTTTTCTCCAATTCCGTAAAAACTATATCTGCATCTACTGCCTTGGCTCCATTCGATATCTCCTGCTCGGATTCATAGATAGCCTGATCAATGCGGTTGGCTCTTGCAAATTTATCATAAAGTTCACTGCTCATAACAACTAAATCGCTGTATCCATTTTTGGTTATAAAAATAGGTTCCTGCTCCTTGTGCGCAATATTGGAAATTTCCATTGTGTTGCGCAAATCTTTAATTGGCATTATAATTGGCATATTTTTTACCCCTTTCCTTTTTTCGCAATTGTAGCATAATTATGTACAAAATAAAACTAAAATATATGTTATTATCATCCTGTCTTTTTATTTGCACTTTTTACAGATTTTTAATCCATTATCTGCACCAATGCCCATTTCAAACTTACCGTAAATAAGCATTGCAAACTATCCGCATCACATCTTATAATGTAGCTTATAAGAAGATGTGATGCAGATTCTCATAAAAGGCGCATAACGCTGTAAATCTAATGATTTCATAAGCTACATTCACAAATACACAACAAAATGGTAGACAAAATGATCGATTGGAACAAACATCTGGCAGAAATTGAAGAGGAATATTTAATCGGCCTGACTAATAAAGGCATTGTAAAGAGAGCCTGTAAAGATAAGGAAAAAGCCGACATTAAAATACTGAAGCTGGAAGAAGAGGCCGCGCTGCAGGTGGACGGAGAGACGGTCATCTTGAGCATTCCCCTGGGGGAGAGCAAATGCAGCTGTCCCTCCAGAAGTATCTGTAAGCATATTATTATGGGGATTCTGGCATTGCAGGAATCTGTGTACAGCAATACTTCCATGTCTGCTTCTGAAGAATCACTGACAGCAGATAGTTCTCCCATTTCCCAAAAAACGCTGACAGCAGATAATTCATCTTTTGAAAAGAGTACTGTTTCTGATACTTTTAATCAAGATTCATCCAATGAGAATCTTACTGCTACGGCCTGCGAACATATCGTCGTATCGAAAAATAAATCGCCGGAAACAGGCAGTTCTTCCTTGCAGGAACGTCTCTGGGAAGAGATCCGCACTTTTCCGGAAAAAAATCTCTTTAAAATCATGGGAAACCGCCGTCTTAACTCTTTTTACAATAAGGCAAATGAAAAAATTATGCCGGAGATAGAAGAATCCTCTGTATTTACGCTGCAGCTTCCCGGTGAAAATACAACGGTAAAACTGTTATCACCTTTAGAATACTCTTCCTGTACCTGTCATAAAAAGGATCTGTGCATCCACAAGGCAGAGGCCATTCTCTGGTGCAAGCTGAAAGCAGGCGCTCTCTCCCTGCAGGACCTGACAGCGCCTGGCGAAAAGGATTCCTCTGTAAATTTAGAGCAGGTCAAAAACGTTTCTCTGCAGATGAAAGTCTGTCTGGAGGAACTGATGGCCACCGGGCTTTCCAGAATTTCCCCAGATGTTACGGATACTCTGGAACGTTTTGCGATCATCAGCCACAATGCCGGCCTTCCGGATTTTGAGAAGGCTTTTCGCACGTTGAGCACACTTTACCAGTCCTATCTGAGCAGGAAAGCTTCTTTTCAGACAATGGAACTGATACGGGAAATCACAAAATTATACTTCAAAGTAACTATTTATTTGGAAACAGAAGATCTCTCTCTTCTCACAAAACAAGCCGGAGAATTTCGGGCGGAATATCTTCCTGTGGGCGATCTGTCTTTAGTGGGCATCACAATGGAGCACTTTGACGCCGCAGGCTATGAAGGCGAAACAGTCTATTTTCTGGAAACAGGCACAAGGAAATGGTATACCTACACGGTAGCCCGTCCTGTCTTCTATGATAACAGACGAAAGTGGGGAAAACCACAGAAGGCGGAGGCTCCCTGGGGACTTAACTGCTCTCTGGAAAATCTGATTAAACTGCGGATCGATCTGAAAGATGCAAGATGCGACGCACGCAGGCGTCTTTCTTCCACCAAAGAAACAAGGGGCGATATCATCGGCACTATACAGCCGGATTCCGAAATGCTCTCCGGCTGGTACTACGAAGATTTTGGGAAATTATTTGCAGAGCAGATTCCAGACGGGACGACTGTTTCAGCTGATTCCATGATGCCCTCGGAAGAAATGAAAAATACCCTCTCCGAAAAACATATCTGGGGAAGAGATCTGGTATTTATACAGCCTGCTTTCTGTGACAGGGCAGTCTTTTCCAAAACGGAACAGACCCTTTCCATGACTTTATACGACAGACAAAAACGACAGGTCATACTGGAACTTCCCTACTCCAAAGAAGAGGCAAAGAGTATCCGCTATCTGGAAAAAATCAGAGAAGACAAACCGCCCTGTTTTATCGGAAAAATATATCTGCGGGATGGACTCATTCGTCTGGTTCCGATAGATACCTGGAAACAAACTGCTGTTTCCTGACTCTGTTTACACACGAAATAATTTATGACAATATTTAAGGAAGATAAGACCTATGTATCCGCAAAACAAAGAAGATTACTTTGAAGAATTTTTTACAGATATCGATTCCCTTTTAGAGGACCTCGGGCAGAGCGGTTTTCATACCGTTCACGACTCTACTTTGCAGGAATTGAAAGTTAAGGGGGAAACCGCCGCACAGTGCGGCATGAGATATCTCTCTGAACTGCTCCTTTCCCTGCAGAAAGAATTATCTTTAAACAGGCACAAGGTCCATTCCACCGGTATCGGGGTACAAACTGCTTCTTCTGAAGAAAGTACAGATTCCCGCTGTGCAAAATATTATACAGAACTGATCAGATCTATTAAATTGGGTAAAGAAAAAACAGCCTACGACAGGGGGAAAAATTATTATCTAGATAAGATTTGAATCAATAACTGGAGTAATAACTGATTTCCAAAGGCACAAAACCTTTTATTTATTATCACTATAATTTCTTGATTAAGGAGGATCCATGATGCTATGAGAACACAAAGAGAAACCTATCTGGAAAAATGTATGAACCTGCTGGAACTTCTGAAACTGACGACGGAGCAGTTAGCCGATCTGGAAGAGTATCTCTCCGGCGGAGAAGGAGAGGAAATTCTGGAATCGCTGCCTTATCAGAATCTGGGCATATCGCCGAAGTCCTATCCGCCTTACCTCACCAACCTCATTTCCTACGGTTATGATAATGCCGAGCAGGCGGGCAGACTGTTCAACATCCTGTTTGCTATCGGCGGCACAAGCTGCCACCACCTCGTCCCAAACACCCACAGCCCGGAAGTTTTCGGACATTTGTTAAAACTTCCCCAAGTCAATCCGGCTAAAATCATCGCCGTAGCCGCCGAGCAGATGGCCGCCAACTCTTACTTTTTCAAAGGCGCCACCCTGCGCTGGTTTATCGATCAGTTAAACGGGGATCCTGAAAGGATCCGCAGCGCTTACCTTGTGTCAAGCTATCCTCTGACCGAGAAAAATGTGCTTTACTCCCTGATGCACTCCTACGGCGCAGGCCAGGTATTTCTGCTCACCACTTATTTTCTGACAAAATACCCGGATGGGAAAGGTCCTCTGTCAGAAGACGATCTTCCGATTATGAAATATTTTGAGGATACACTGACAGACAATCTCACAACCATTTACGATACCGGCACCATCCCCATATCTGTTATCCAGGAGTTAAATCAGGCCATCCGCAGAGATCAGGTGACTGACCGGATTTTGAAACTTGCCGGAAAAAATTACAGAACATCCATGTACTTTTTAAATCTTTTCGGTGGCGCCGCCCTCTTAAATTACGGTCTGTCCGATATTCTGAGAAATTTTGTGAAGATCTGCTTTGCAGCCAACCTGCAGGGTATGTTTACCAACGCGGTTCTTGTCAGCGAATCTTTCCCGATGGATACCAAAACAGCGGGCGGCGACTACGACACGATCTTTGACATCGACAGCAAAGCTCTGATATTGCAGGCCGCTTCGAGGGAACTCGAAGTTTTGATGAAAACCCAGTTCCATAAAAACAGGGATCTGTTTCTGGAGGTTCTGGAAAAGGCTAACGCCCACGATTCTTTCGCAATGATGGGCGTTTTAAAACAGGAGGATGAGATGCTTTTCTTCAAGAGACAAAAACAGGGCGGCGGCAGCGAACGGGAAAAACTGATCGATATCATTGCGGATAAAAATCCTGTGATCAAAGAAGTAAAAAATTATCTCCGGGGCGACACCGGTATTTCTTCTCTGTATCCGATCGAAAATCAGATCTTTGTACAGTACGGTTACAACGCGAAGCTCATGCAGGCGAGAACGCTGCTGCACTCCTATGTGGATACCTATCACGATCCCGATTTTTACAGTCGGGTTTTATCCTATCAGCTTTTGCGCGGCACCAGTTCCTTCTTCTATAATGAACTTCACTATTATCATAATCTTTCCATCAGGCAGATGTTTGCATCCTTTGATGCCGAGCATGTGGATATCGGACATCAGCTGAAATTTATACCTCTGATGTATCAGTATTTTTATTCCGAGAAGGATAAAAATCAGCTGATAGACACCGCAGCAGAGGTTTTCTCCAGGTATCTTTCAAAAAACAGAGAAGAGGTTCTGACTGCCTTCAAGGGATCTGACGCTACCGTCAGAATGCTGGCTGTAAAAGTTCTGTCCAAAAATCCGTACGAAAATAAAGCGGAGCTCTTAAACTACACGAAAGATTCCTCAAAACTTGTGAAGGAAGTTCTTTTAACTGCTCTTTATCAGCAAAAAGACTGGGAGCCTGATATACTGGAACTTTTGTCTTCCAAAAAGGCCGGAGAGCGGGATATCGCGATTCATGTTCTGGCAAAATGGGATCTGGAGAAATACAGACCGAAACTTACCGAAGCCCTTGAAAAAGAAAAAAATGCTAAAATCAAAACGCTATTACAGGAACTGTTGGACGAAGATTCCATATCGGCGGGCAATGTGCTGACTTTACAGGATCTTGTGAAAGACCTGCTCAAAGGTGGCAAAAAGCGAACACTTGCCTGGGCTTACGAGACTCCCTTCTCGCCGGTACACAAAAAAGCTTCCGGTAGTTCTTCCGTAACCGACAAGGCAGAGGACGGGCAGCCAGATGGCGATACCGACCAGAAACAGAAGGGCTCTGAGCCGATCCTTGCAGAGGAAGAATACCTGCAGGCAATTTTACTGTGCTATTCCACCATGCCGAAATGCGGCGTAAACAAAGATGCGCAGGCTCTGGCAGCCGAACTGAACGAAGAAGAACTGGCTGTCTATGTCAACGAACTGTTTGACAAATGGCTTACTCTGGGCGCAGAGGCAAAAAAGCGCTGGGTGCTTTTCGCCGCATCCATCCACGGCGGAACCGATATTATTAAAAAATTGCAACACCACATAAACGACTGGCCGCAGCATTCCAGAGGAGCTATCGCCGCGGATGCGGTTCAGGCATTAGCTTTAAATCCGAAACCGGAAGCCCTGCTTATTGTGGACAGTATTTCCCGGAAATTTAAATTTCGTCAGGTAAAAAATGCCGCAGGAGAAGCCTTAAAATTTGCTGCAGAACAGCTCGGCATCACCACAGAAGAACTGGCAGACCGCATTGTCCCGGATCTCGGTTTTGATGAAAATATGGAACGACAGTTCGATTACGGTGAGAGGAAGTTTACCGTAACGATCACCCCTGCTCTTGAGGTGGAAGTTTTCGACGAGAGCGGAAAGAAACTGAAAAATTTACCTGCTCCCGGAAAAAAGGACGATCCGGAAAAGTCCGCGGAAAGTTGTGCGGCCTTTAAGGAAATGAAAAAACAGATGAAAACCACGGTGAGCAGTCAGAAAATGCGCCTGGAGCTGGCTCTTTCCACGGAACGGAAATGGACCTGTGAGGCCTGGAAAAAGCTCTTTGTGGAAAATCCGATCATGCACCAGTTTGCCATCGGTCTGATCTGGGGTATCTATGAGAAAAACAAACTGACACAGACTTTCCGCTATATGGAAGACGGCAGTTTCAATACGGAAGATGAGGAAGAATTTATGCTTCCTGATGATGAGAAAGGTGCTGACTCCAAAACAAAAATTGGTCTGGTTCACCCTGTGGAATTATCCGGGGAATCCATCGAGGCATGGAAGACGCAGCTGGAAGATTATGAAATTACGCAGCCTATAGAGCAGCTTTCCCGCCCTGTTTACCATATGACGGATGAGGAAGCAGATGAACAGATTATGGAGCGGTTTGGCGGTTATATGCTCAACGATCTCTCCCTGCAGGGAAAGATGCAGAATATGGGATGGTACCGCGGGCAGGCTGAGGATGCCGGCATCTTCTACTATTATTACAGAGAAGATAAAGATCAGGGCCTTCGTGCTGAGCTTAACTTCTCCGGCAGCTATGTGGGCGGAGAAAATGAGGATGTCACCGTTTTCGATGTGAAATTCAATAAAAAGATCGGTGATCTTCCCGAACGGTATTTCAGTGAGATCGTGATGCAGACGGCAAAAGCTGTTGCTTCCAGTAAAGAAAGAGATCCCGCCTGGAGAGAAAAGAAGTAAATTTGCGGGCCTGCGCATAAAAAATAACAGGGAGCGTTCATTCGGATCTCCCTGTTATTTTTTATGTGTCATTATTTTTTCTATCTGTTTATGTAATAAGTTGTACTCTGTGTAGTTTCCGATATTCCGCCCGGTTTATCAGACATTCTTTGTCCGCCTTCCCTCATTCTGTCATACGCCAGTTCTTTTCTGTAATTGCGCACGATCATAAGAATAGAAATCAAAAGCATAAGGAATGCAATAGCCATCATAACATACATCACAGACACATCCGCTGGGCCTTCGAGAACAAGGCATTCCCCGTCTGAAAATGTAGCAAGCATTTCTTCCACTTCACCTTCTGCATAACCCATGTACTCTAGCTCTTCCCGAAAAGCGCTTTCCAGACCGGCCAGATTCTTTTCCATTTTTACTGCTACGCCGTTAAATGAAACTCCAGTCTGCGGTATATCTCCGCCCATCAGGTAGTTATAGGTTTCTTCCGTCAGTTTTTCCATGGCTGCCACATCATCCTTGCGGATAAAAACTGCTGCCAGTCCGTTCTCTCCCACCGGAATCATATAATAGTATCCTGTGGTTTTGGATGCCGTTCTGGAATTCTCATACTGGGTATAGCTTTCTTCGGAAGCAAAACTCCCCAGGCTGTAAAATATTTCTCCTTTGATGTGCTGCCCTTCCGTTAAGCCATTTTCCATCACATAATCGTAATCTTTTGAAGGCATTAAAATCTGCGGAAAATCTCCCACCTTTACCATCGCACCAATAAAAATGCATCCAAAAACAAACAATGTTAATGAAAATCCTGATAAACTTCTTAATAATCTACCAATCATTGTCTTTTCCACTTCTCCTGTTTATTTCCCTGCTGCTCCAGACGGCCGCGCAATTCCTCTAAAAAGTCAAGAAACTTTTCTCTTTCCTCTCTCTGTACCGTATTAGTGATTCCTGCCATTGTCTTACTGCCGGTATCGCCGACATCGAACTGTTCGCCATAGCTGTCGTAACCTTTACGGTAAATAAGCCATGCCTGATGATATTTCGGTTCATAAGTCGCTGTGACCACCGCACCCATATCCACATAAAAGGGTTCCGTATGCTGTGTCAGTTCGCGGTCGATCTGCATCATACCAATTTTAAAATCACTTTTCCTATATCCTACAATATAGTGATAAAATGTGGTAGTATTGGTATCAAATACAAAACCTCTCTCAAATTTTGATGAAGTCTGTGTTGCATGCAGGATCTCATAACTGTCTCCGTCTTCTACCGCTTCATTCCACATTTTACGCATAATCTCTTTTTTTCTCTGACACTCTGCGGCATCATATTCCAGTTCCTTTGGCTTCTTTGAAAACAATCCCATTTTTCTGTCCTCCTTATAATTAGTAACAGTTCACTCATCCCGTTTCCCTGTTATCATTATTTTTTGTTGGTTTTCAACCAATATTTTACCAAATACTGCGTATGGTGTAAAGATTATACGAATCTTGAGTTTCCGCAGTTCTCTGCACAGCAATCACTTTATTCTTACAGATTGCAAA